>Ga0214473_10001183_pt1 | contig 35362 bp, 34 predicted proteins | sample RVTome_7_FD_203509 | JGI IMG/M metagenome (GOLD analysis project Ga0214473, IMG submission 203509) | Soil microbial communities from uranium-contaminated site in the Upper Colorado River Basin, Wyoming, United States - RVT98D197 | ecosystem: Environmental > Terrestrial > Soil > Contaminated >... | reverse complement strand
AAACCTATAGGAATCCGCTCCATACCGGTCGCGGTTCTGTATCAGAATTTGCTCCCAACAACAGACCCGCGACTGTTATGTTGCGTATCGACTGTCAAATGGCTGAGGTGTTACTTTGGACCATACGTGGTGATAGCCTACACTCAGGAAGGATGGTTAAAGGATCCTGGGGATCCTAATTTCACATGCGCGTATACATACTGGCCCGCGGATCAGGCTGGCGGCATTTTCAACAATTGGCGTTTTGTCAATCCCGAATATCCGAACAATAACGCCGGGTTACCCGATATCGATGTTAGCCCCAACGACAGCACAAACCTCTATTACGGGGCGATTGCATTCGTCCAGGAAGTCGATCAGCTTTGGCAATATGAAGTTTGGGTGTGTGCGTACTTCTCTGATGAAGCTGGGGGATTTTATGAGGTGGAGAATCCCCAGGAATACAATCGTGCGAACATACTGCCGTCGATTGCCATCCACTATGAGAACGAAATGGGCGCTCATTATGCCAGCGTTACAATGCTCGAGTCTAAAAACAATTTCGCTCCCTCATACGGCTATCGTCCTTGGGCGACGATTTTCAATCTCGATGACGGAGTTCAGAAAAACATTCACTGGGTTGGGATCACCACCGATATTGATGGACTTTGGGTTCCCTTGCAGAGTATGGCGGTAACCGACCCGGGACCAAGAACGGACATTGTTATGCTCCCTGGTGGCGGTAATCCTGTGTATAACAACTATTTCGCGGGTTACTGCGATGCCGTGGACGGAACTGCAGACCATGTATATGTCACATGGGGCAATGCCGCAGATTACTAGTAGCTTGCTAATTGTGTTTCTTAATCGCCCCCCTGCCATTAGGGGGCCTTTTCATTTTCCAGTCATATTCGCATTCACCCCTCATATGGCCGTTGACTTCACATACCCGCTAAAGTAATATTTGACTCCCCGAACCGCGGGTACTTACATTTTGCCATCGCTCCCGATTCGTGGAGCATGGGTGATTTGTATATTTTAGACGTTATACGAGGAGAGAGTCGCCGATTATGAAGGTTAAACTACCGCTCAAGGAATTCACCCGACATCTGCAGGTCGCGATGCGCGCCATTGCCACGCGTCCAACACTGCCCATTCTCAATTACATGCTCATGGAAGCCGAGAAGGGAAAAATCACCCTCACCGGCTATGACATGGAGATGGGCATACGCGTGCGGTTTCCCGGCGAAGTGATCGAGGCCGGAAGTGTCGCGGTCAAGGCCAAAACCCTGAATGAGATCATCTCGCAGCTTCCCGCTGAGGATATCGAGCTCGATTTCAACGATATCTCGCGAATCAACCTTCGGGGCGGACGGTCCGAATTTACGCTTGTGGGCAAACCCGGCGGTGAATATCCGAAGCTGCCCGATGTCGGCGACGAGGAGGAGATCCTCACCCTCCCGATCGAGAAGTTCACGACCAACCTTAAGCGTACGATTTTCGCGGCCAGCATGGACATGCCGAAAAATTATACGTCGGGAGTTCTATTAAACCTCAAAGACGGCGTGTTGATGATAGTGGCGACCGACGGGCGGCGTCTCGCGCTGGCCACCGACAAGCTCGAGGGCGGCGAAGAAAGCGAAAAGATGGTGCTGATCCCGGCCAAGACGATGAACGAACTCTCGAAAATACTCGCGATGGGCTGGGAGGGTAACCTCGAGCTGCACCTTGCCGAAAACCTGGCTTTGTTCAGGCTCGGCGACGGCGGCGAGGTGGAAATTATCACCCACCTCCTCGACACACCGTACCCCGATTTCGAAAAGGTCATTCCGGAGAAGCATGAGGGTTCGCTGATTGTGGACCGCGAACGTCTGATCGCGAGCCTGAGGCAGGTGGGCATCCTCGCACGTCAGCAGGACGGTCGCGATATGGCGGTTCTCGAGACCGACAACGACAACCTGATTATCTCATCGAAAGCCGAGAGCGAGGGCAAGGCGGAGGTTCGAGTACCGGTCGACCGTGAAGGCGAGAATGTGAAGATCGCGTTCAATTACCAGTACCTCCTCGACCCGCTTCTTCAGATCGACGATGACAAGGTGAAGCTCTCGTACGCGGGCTCTCTCGAACCCGGCGTCCTGAGGCTTCCGTCAGATGACACTTACACTTATGTCGTGATGCCGGTCAGGCTGCCTGAATAAATTCCGGAATTGCTGGCTTCATCCGGTGCCGAATCGCAATGATCTACCCGTGTTTTCAAGGCAAAGTCGCGCTCATAACCGGCGGTACGCGCGGGATCGGACGCCAGATCTCCGAGCTGCTTGCCGCGTCAGGTTGCTCTCTTTACCTCGTTTACAGACACGACCGCGCGTCCGCGGAAGCTGCCGAGAACGATATCCACCATTACAAAGTTGGAGTCGAAACATCACAAGCCAATCTGATGGATGACGCCGTCATTCCTGAAATCATCGCCGGCGTGAATAATCGTTTCGGCAGGCTTGACTACCTGGTCTCTAACGCCGTATTCGGGGTCATCAAGCGAATCGGCGATTACACCGCAAAACGATTCGACATTTCTATGAAAACGAACGCCCGCGCTTACCTCCTTCTCGCGCAGGCTGCCGCAGACCTGATGGTCCCGCCGGGAACCGTTGACGAGCCCTCGGAGGTCAAGGACGGTCCGCTTCCCGCAACGAAACGGATAGTCGCTCTCTCAAGTCTCGGCAGCGAAAAATACATTCCCGGATACGCGGGTGTCGGGGCAAGCAAGGCGGCGATTGAATCTCTCACGCGATACCTGGCGGTCGAGCTTGCTCCGCGCGGAATCGGTGTAAATACTGTTTCCGGCGGACTCGTGGAAACTGATTCTCTTGCTTATTTCAGCGAAAAACCGGAATGGATCGAGTCGCAGGTCGCGAAAACTCCGCTGGGACGAATCGCGCGCCCTGAAGATATTGCTAAAGTTGTAGTATGGCTTTTATCCGATCAGGCCGAATGGATCACCGGCCAGAACATAATCGCGGACGGCGGGCTGAGTCTGGTCTGACTGTAACGCTGACCTTTGGTCGGCCGTAACGCTGACTTTCAGTCGGCTGTAACGCTGACCTTTGGTCGGCTGTAACGCTGACTTTCAGTCGGCTGTAACGCTGACCCGCCGCGGCGGGTCGGCCTGATTAATAATATGAAACCCGACATCCCATCCATATCCGACCTCAGCGTCATCATTACCGGCGCGACACGCGGCATCGGCGTGGGAATTTCCGGTAAATTGTCCGCCCTCGGCGCGAAACTGACGCTCGCATACATCGAGCATGATCAGCATGCGTTGAACCTCGAGGCTGAGCTTACAGCCACCAATCCCCACGTGACAATTTTCAAAGGCGACCTGACCGATCCGCCTGCGGTGAAAGGGCTTGTTGAATATGCTTTAGATAAATTCGGGCATGTCGACGCGCTTGTAAGCAACATGGGACCGTTCCTGTGGCGGTCGGTCGGCGAGATGTCGGTCGGGGACTGGGACTATATGGTCAAGGCTAACCTGTCGGCCCATTTTTATCTCGTGCGGGAATTGCTCCCATCAATGAAAAAACGCGGACATGGAAGTTTCGTGTTCATAGGGGGAGTGGCGTCCGGACTGATAATCGGACATCCCCGTGCGACGGCATACAACTCGGCGAAAGTGGGACTGGCCGAATTCATGAGGGGTCTCGCGATAGAGGAAGGTCCGAACGGGATTCGATCGAACATGATCACGCCGGGAATAATCGATAACGGCGAGTATACCGACAGCTTCAAGGATCGCATCGTTGAGGAAATCCCGCTAAGGTATATTGGCCAGCCGACCGATATCGCGAACGCGGTCGCATGGCTGTTGTCGCCGGAGTCGCATTACATCAATGGCGCGATCATCGATGTTTCGGGCGGGTATCATTTGACGATAAGATAATTAACCGACCCATGCTGAAGCATGGGGTACCGGTTATTCCGCATTAAATCGATAAATATTTATTTGCCCGGTACCCCACCATTTATGGTGGGTCTGTTATTTTTTCCGGTACCCCACCATTTATGATGGGTCTGTTATTTTTTCCGGTACCCCACCATTTATGGTGGGTCTGTTATTTTTTCCGGTACCCCACCATTTATGATGGGTCTGTTATTTTTTTCCGGTACCCCACCATTTATGGTGGGTCTGTTATTTGTGCTAAACTCCTGCCATCCGACTTACGAGGTGAGATATGAGCCGAATTTCAATCACGCTGACAATTTTAATCTTTCTGACGTCCGCGACAACCGCTTTCGCAATGGATTTTACCGTCCAAGATTTCGATCCTGCTCCGGACGACGACGCGGTTTCGCTGGATTTCGGCGGCCAGACTCGTGATGCCGTCATGGACCTGATGATCGAGCTCACCGTGGTTAAATCGGACAGCGCAGGAAATGAAATCCTAAGAGTCATGCCTCTCCCGATGGAGCTTGTCGGGCTTATGACGCAGGCGGATATTTTCGAAACCCTCGCAAGGTCGGAAGAGGAAATCGCCCCGCTTGTTGAAAATGCGAACGCGAACAAGCCGGGACCGAATTATTTCGGCTTCATAATCGACGGCGATGCGGAATGGGTTAACCGGGTCGTATCGGTCTGGTATATTCCCGAGACCGGAGGTATCGAGGGAATTCTAATTCCGGTATACCTTATCAAACCGGGTGAACCGGATTCGGATGGCAGGGCGGTGAGCGAATGGATCCTTGTCGCTGAGACAGCGGATGAGCTGCACGCCTTTCTCAACGCATCGTCCGTGAAGCTGATTATCGAGGACGAGGACCCGTCGATTAACCCGATTATTTTGGACATCGGTTTTTGGAGGATGTACGGGCTTTTCGATTTGAGGACAACAGACATTAACGATGCATCCGGTGAGAATGCAGCGGGATCCGGAACGCAGCAATAAAAAAACATGCAGGGATTTTCCGCATGTTACCTAATTTCTTCTTAACCTCATCCTTAATTAACTAACCTTACCTCTCACTTTGTCCAGTTGAAGGCTCAGCGACGCGTAGTGGCCCATTTCCTCTTTAATAATCCTATCCAGAACAGCCTTGTCCCTGTCGCCATATACCGCGTCCTTCATCCCGAGATAAAAGACGATCGAGTCCTTCTCCGCACCGATCCCGATCTGGAGAATTTCCTCGACCGATTCATCCCCTGTCAGCATATCGAGCGGATCGTTCGCGATATTGAAGACATGCCCATCCGCCCATGCCTTTAGATAAGCTTCATTTTCAGTGTCGGGATCGACCGCGATTTTTTCGCCCGATTCAAGTTGCGTCTTTCTCAACTTCGAGAAAATCGCCTTGTGCTCAACCTCTTTCTCGGCGAGAGTGATCAGGAGCCTGCTCACATCGGGATCGAGAAGCATCTCCGCGGCCCTGCGGTAGAACCGTTCGCCGTTCTCCTCTATTTTGACCGCAACGGAAAAAATTTCATCGGCATCGAAGTAAATTGACATTATTCAGCACCTTTACCATTTAAGAGTGGGATCGACCACAAAAGCCCTCATCCCCATTTCCTTGTCGAGCTGATATAGCCCACTTTTGGAGTCGCCGATCATGTCGAGCTGCTGCGCCATGTTGCCGGTGTTCTGCTCTTCCTCGATCTGCTCATTCACGAACCAGTTCAGAATCCCGATTTCGGCGGTGAAATCGCTATCCTTCCGGGCGATCCCCATCAGTTTGTGGATTCGGGCGGTGATGTGTTTCTCGTGCTCGTATGCCGCCTTCGCTGCCGCCAGCGGTGATTCCCATTTGCTGTCCGGCTTGTGGATTTCGAGAAGCTCGACCACATTTTCGCGCTCGAGAATGTGGACGTAAAACCTTTGACCGTGGGTCAGTTCCTCCATCGCCTGGACACGCATCCACTTGGCAAATCCCAATAAGCCGTTCGTCTCAAACCATGCCGACATGGCGTAATAGAGGTAGGCAGAGAAGACCTCTTCCTGAATCTGGATATTCATTTCCTTGTGAAGTGTTTTACTAAGCTGAGTCATTTCATCCTCCGTTTTTAAGTGTGTTCATCCTGAAATTCTTAGGGACAGGTATTTTAACGCTATTTACAATGCTTTTACAGCTTTGAGTACAGGTTCATAGTCAGGTTCGTTCGTAACCTCTTTTACCACCTGTTTGTACCTGACAATTCCGGCCTTATCCACGACAAAAATCACCCGCGCGAGAAGCCTTAAGCCCTTGATCAGGACACCATAATTTTCCCCGAACGACGCGTCACGATGGTCCGACAGCGTCTGTACTTTTTCGACGCCCTCGGCGGCGCACCATCTTTTCTGAGCGAACGGGAGGTCCATGCTGATTGTCAGTATCTTAACATCGTTGGGGAGATTTTCAGCTTCGTGATTGAATTTTCCGGTTTCGATCGAGCACGTGGGAGTGTCGAGCGACGGGACCGACGATAATATCAGAATTTTCCCCGGATAATCGCCAAGATGGACCTCTTTCAGGTTGTTGTCCAGAACGGTGAAATCGGGAGCCTTGTCCCCGACCTTCACCTCATTCCCTAGTAAGGTCCTGGGATTTCCGTGCGATGTAATTAATCCTTCGTGTTCTTGCATTTGTCTTCTCCTCCATTTTCGAGACACTCTTTTATAAATACGTCCGGCTCGAGCTCATCGCGGATCCCGAGCCTGGTGATCGCGAAATCGTATTTGACCGGGTCTGCCGGATTTATCCTCCGGAAATTCTCGGTGATCTCAATCGACGTCCTCAAATCCGCGCTGCCGCGTGCGGTCAATCCCAGCGCACGGCATATCCTGAACATGTGGACATCGATTGGAACCAGGAGTTTATCCGACCCGACAGTATACCATCCGCCGGGGTCGACATCATCGCGACGGACCATCCATCTCAGGTACAAATTCAGCCTCTTGCATGCGCTTTTCCTCGACGGATGCGGCAATAATTGGTAGAAGCGCTTGTCGCCGCCGCCGGATTCCAGGACGATTTCATCCACCAGAATCCCAAGCCCCGATATGACTGCATCATCCCCGCTTGTTATCCCCGATTTGAAGCACTTTTCAAGCGAACCATGCTTTCTGATGACACGGCCAATCCCGTAAAGCAGCGCGGAAATATCCTCACCTGTGTTAAACCTGTATTTAAAATCCGAGAATATTTTTATCAATCGGGACTTTGACGTGCGGGTCACAAATTCAGCGGGCTCGGGCATACGATCGAGCACTGTCTGTACCGCCTTCAGAATCTGCCAGACCGAACCGTACGCCAGAGATGACGCCACAAGCCCGACAACCTCGCGATCGGATGGATTTTCATAATTGTAAAGGAATTCGAGCGGGTCGGGATGCACATACTCGCGCTTGTTGTAAGTCCTGTAAAGCGTCTCGAGCTGCTCGAAAGTGACTTTGGGAGTTATTTCAGACGTCGCTTTGTTCACCGTTTTATTCTTCGTTTTACATAACGGGTATTCTTCTCGATGGTCAAGATTGTAGCTTATCCGCTCCATAACTGTCGCGGTTCTGTATGAAAGAAAGTGCTGCTAACAACAGAACCGCGACAGTTATGGAGCGGATTCCCTTGGTTCACTTACACGGCTGAAGCGTTACATTCCCTCATATGCCGTATGACTTCCAACCCTCACATGTGATATAAATATTTGCCTGAACACAAGTTTACGGAGAGAAAATAATGCCCGAACCGACCGCCAGACAGGTTTCGCTCGACCTCATTAATTATATCGATGCGTCCCCGACCGCTACGCACGCCACGCTCGAGACAATCAGGCGTCTTGTCGACCGCGGTTACAAATGCCTCGACGAAAAAAACAAATGGACTATTTCACCCGGCGATAAATTCTATGTAACCCGCAACGGGTCATCGGTTATTGCAGTGAATGTCGGGACCGCCCCATTCGACGAGGCCGGGTTTCGAATAATCGGCGCGCATACGGATTTCCCCGGGCTGCGTCTGAAACCGAACGGCATCTACGCGAAGCAGGGATACATACAGCTTGGCGTGGAAATATATGGCGGACCGATTCTGCACACATGGCTCGACCGCGACCTCGGCATTGCGGGAACGCTGGTTGTCGAAAATGAAAATGGTATCCGTGAAACGGTGCCGTACGCCATAAAAAAACCGGTCTGCAGAATCCCGAACCTCGCCCCTCACATCAAGGTCGACAAAAACGCCGAGTTCAAAATCAACACTCAGGATCACATGCCGCCCGTTATCGGGTTGGGCGGAGATGAAATCCTCGAAGAAAAACCCGTGTTGAAATTAATCGCCGACGCCGCAGGTGTTGATCCGGATCGAGTTTTGTCATACACGCTCGAGGTTTTCGATCTCCAACCGGGCGCGATCGGAGGGATGAACGAGGAGTTCGTTTTCTCCAGGGCGATAGATAATCTGGCGGCGTGCCATGCCGCTGTCGAGGCGTTTCTTAATTCTAGCGAACCGGCGCCGTTCACAAGAATTATCGCGCTGTTCGACAACGAGGAGGTTGGGTCGCAGACGATGCAGGGCGCGGGAAGCAGGTTCCTCGACATGATCATCGAGAGGCTGAACGCGTCATCGGAAAATCCCCGCGAGTCGTACTTCAGGTCGATCGCGAATTCACTCTTCATCTCGAACGACGGGGCGCACGCTGTCAATCCGAATTATCCGGAGGCGCACGAGCCGAGGCATCATCCGGTTCTTAACGGCGGTCCGGTGTTGAAAATCAACGCGAACCAGCGTTACACGACAAATTCGGACGCGCTCGATCATCTGAAATATTGCGCGAAACGAGCGGATGTTAAGTTGCAGGAATTTGTCGCGAGGACGGATGTCGGGACGGGAAGCACGATCGGCCCGATGACCGCGACGCGGCTCGGGATCAGGTCTGTGGACATCGGGGTACCTATGATATCTATGCATTCGTCTCGGGAAATGGGCGGTGTCGAGGATCAGCTAAGCATGATAAAGCTCCTGACCGAGCATTTTCAGTATCGGAAACGCGAACGTCAGTGAGCGTGCCGTCACTTTTGTAACCAGCACAAATTGCTCTGAAAGCTACACTTACATGATTCACGGCACGCTCACTGACGTTCGCGTTTCCGATACAGAATGAAGCTTCTCACCGGACGACAACGCATGTTGACAGCCCTCGACGGCGGAATTCCCGACCGCCTGCCCGCATCGGTGCACGGCTGGATGCAATACTGGCTTGAAAAATATTGCGACGGCATCTCCGGCGAGCAGGCATACGAAAAATTCGGCCTCGACTGGTCAATATATCGATGGAAATGGAACCTTGACGAAAAGGGTCTCGGAAACTGGAAGGTGGAGATAAGGGAGCTTGAGCAGAACAATGGCAACCGTGTCGAGGAGATGAAAATTTTCACTCCGGAGAAGACCTTCCGGCAGGTCAGGGAATGGGACATCTATTTCTCCCCCTGGACCACAGAATTTTTGTTCAAGGAACCCGAGGACGTTCTCATCTTCTGTAAGTACCATCCGCGCGAATTTATCGACCTCGATTATGAGCGCGAGTCACTTGAAATTGTCGGCGACAGGGGCATCGTGCGCGGCGGGAGGATAGGTCCATGGCACGAGCTTTGCGAGTTGTACGGCGTCGAAAAAATGATCTACGCCACTTTCGACGACCCATCGTGGGTTCACGACGCCATGCGTGCGATGACCGATATCGACATGCGCGCGTTCGAGTCGATGCGCGATTCGAAGCTCGACCTGATGGAGACGGGAGGCGGACACAATTCATCGACTGTAGTCTCTCCGACGCTGTTCAGAGAATTTATCCTGCCCCACGAAAAGGAGCTTCATTCGTTTCTCACGGGCGAATTAAAAATCAGGACCGTGTATCACACATGCGGCGGGATGATGCCGATCCTCGACGATCTGGTTCAGATCGGATCGACCGCCCTTGAAACCCTCACACCGCCAGCGATGGGAGGGGATGTCGATCTCGCGGAATTGAAGAAACGGGTTAGCGGGAAGGTTTCATTGATCGGAGGGTTTGATCAGTTCAACGGTTTTCAGAACGGTACTGCGGAAGATACGCGAAGGCTTGTGCGTCACTGCTTTGAGACGGCCGGGGTCGGAGGCGGGTACATCATGAATCCGAGCGACCATTTCTTCGACGGTCGCGTGGAGAATATCGCGGCGTACGCTGACGAAGCGCGCAAGTGCTTATATTGAAGCCCTTTTCAAAATACAGGTGGGAGATCCCCTCCATCCTGCGCTTCTTCACCCGTAAAATCAAAATCCTCTTTAATTAGCTCCATGACCTCATCGGCGACAAGCGCGCCTGCGGCTCGTGTAATGTGGATTCCGTCCGTGTTGCGGACTCCCACACGTATTCCATCGATATCGAGGTATGATGTGAAGTTTCCGGACGCATCCCCGATTATCTCGCCGGTTGAAATATAATTTGCCTCCGGATTCAGCCTGCACCCCTCCTCGTAAAACGCATTGAGCTTCCGGATGCGTTCATCATAATCGTCATCACGCATCGGCGGCATCCCGATCCAGTACACGCGCTGTGTTTTCGACGACAGCAGATTCAGGAAATTCATAAGACGTTTGCCATAGATCTCATTCCAGCCGTCGCTGAAACGCTCGTACACAATCCCATCCGACTCGAAATTCTGCGCGTCGTTCGTTCCGAGCATCACGATAACGGCGTCATATTCCTCGTTCCCGAAAATTTCGGTCACCTGCGCGGGCCAGCTGTAATAATCCGGGCGGCTGAGTCCCGATGAGTGCCTGGGATAGCGCTTCGATGTCATCGTGTTGTCGCCCTCAAGTGCCTTTTCCATCTCGGTTCCGAAACCGTCGCCCATCATGGAATCGCCGATCAACAAAACCTTGAGCGGATTTTCTGATGAAAACTCGCCGACCGTTTCCGACTCGGATATTTGCCCCACATCGGCGCCGTTCGCGTTCCAGCCGACGTGCGGCGAATTCATCCATGAACCGACCTGCTCCGCTGCCCCGTCGGAGTCCGCCAGCATAAATCCCGCCTCGCGATTTTTCCCCATAATATTAAAAAACGCGTTTCTGAGAACATTGCGGGGTGTATCCAGACCTAACTTCGACGTGAACGAATAAAGTGGGCCTGTGGCAGCGACAAAAAATTCCCGTGACGGTCCGACCTTGAGCCTTTCAGCCCAAAGTTTAAGTCCTGTCGAATCGAAAAGCAGCACTATTGCGATCAAGATTGCAAAGACAATCGAGATATCTTTTATCGAGTAGGTTCTTCGAATATTTTCGGATTTTTTCCCAGACATCTTTTTTATCCTGCCTAAAACTGAAAGTAAATGAACTGCGCGATGCCTTCAGGTCCGAACGCGCTCAGCATCACCAAAAATACACCGACTATTATACCCTGAGCGTATAACGGCAGACGTGAAAATCCCGCGAACATCCCGTCAATTGGAGCTTTGGGAAGGAAATGCATCCCTATCCCGATGACTAACAGCCCGACCACGAACGGTGTGATGAGAGTGGGCGGAGTCGATGTGTTCGCGAACGACTTTATATATTCTACCGCAGCTCCGAATGAGCTTGCGTTGAAAAAAATCCAGCCGAGACATACAAAGTGGAAAACGAAAATTACAGACACGACCTCGCCCAATGGTGTTTTTCGAAGTGTGCCGAATTTATCGCGCCAGAAACGCTCGAATGCAAGTCCCCCACCGTGCAATGCGCCCCAGAACACAAATTTCCAGTCCGCGCCGTGCCACAGTCCTCCGAGCAGCATTGTGACCGCGATATTCCGGTACGTCGCGAGCCTGCTTATCCTCGACCCGCCCATCGATATATAAAGATAATCCCTGAGCCAGGTCGAGAGCGATATGTGCCACCGCTGCCAGAATTCCCGGATTGATTGCGCCCTGTAAGGGTTGTTGAAATTGTCCTGGAACGAGTATCCGAGGAGGAGCGCGACACCGATCGCGATGTCGCTGTACGCCGAGAAGTCGCAATAAATTTCAACGGCGAAACCGTACACTGCGAACAGAAGTTCCCATGTCGAATATATGTGCGGGTTCGCGAAAACGTGATCGACAAGCTCGGTCGCGATGTAATTTGCGATGATGACCTTTTTGAACAGCCCGCCCATGATCAGGAGGAACGCGCGCGACGCGTCGATTCCGGTCGGATTGACATCCCGCTGAATTTGCGGGAGAAAATCATGCGCCCGAACGATAGGTCCCGCGACAAGCTGCGGAAAGAAGGAGATGTAGAGGAGTATGTCAAGAAGACTTGTCGTGTACGCTATCTCGCGCCGGTAGACGTCAATAACATAGCTCATCGCCTGGAACGTGAAGAACGAAATCCCGACCGGGAGAATTATTTCGAGAATGGGCAGATGAGCCTGGAGTCCGAGAAACGTGAACAGGTTCGTAAACGAGCTCATGAAGAACCCGTAATATTTGAAAAATCCGAGAATCCCGATGTTCCACACGACCGACGCAACGAGCCAGCCTCGCCGTGTCTTATTTCCTGCCGCGCGCCCGATCAGAATTCCGAAGATGTAATTTCCGAACGAGCACGAAAATAGCAGGGCTGTGAAAATCCAGTTCCAGTAACCGTAGAAAAAGTAACTCGCGATCGTGAGAAAGAGCTTCCGCAGAAACGGCCACGGATGTATCGCCCAGCTCACGATGAAGACGATTAACATAAATATGGCGAATTCTACGGTCGGAAATAACATGCGCGTCTGGTTATCTCGAATAGCAGCTACCCAACCCTTCCGCTCCGGGCTAGCTGCTACCAAGGTTGTCCCGAATAAAGCGACAGGATACCAGCATCGGACGAGTCGGGTAAAACGAAAATGGATTTTTATTGAAAAAATGGGCGATGGATATTGACAAACAACTGTACATAGCGTATATGAACAGTAAGTACGCCATGTTACTACATTTATCGGACCTTTCTAACGAACCGCTCCACGCGCAGATCTCGCGTCAGATCAGGGCGAAGATACTCGTCGGAGAACTCTCAGAAGACTCCCCGCTTCCGAGCATCCGCAAAATGGCGCGCGAACAGAAAGTCAGCGTGATCACCGTGCAGAGGGCTTACGAGGACCTCGACAAGGAAGGTCTGATCAATTCAAAACGCGGCAAGGGATTTTTTGTCGCTGGATTATCGAGCAAGGAGAAAAGCTCGATGGCTCTTGACCGCTTGAAAGATAAATTAGGTCCCGTAATCACCGACGCAATCGAGGCCGGTTTGGATGAAAGGCAGATTGCGGAAGCAGTGCAGGACTTTTTCAACGGGAAGGTGAGGAAATGACGGCCGAAACTGTTGAAAGCGCGTTATCGTTGAAGGGGCTGGTCAAGATTTACCCGGAATTCACGCTCGGACCCATCGACACCGAGATCGCGCCGGGCACGGTGGTCGGACTTGTCGGTCCGAACAGCTCGGGGAAGACAACGACGATCAACTCCATCGCGGGACTAATAAAATATGAGAAGGGCGAGGTCAGGATTTTCGGACGGCGTAATCGCTTAAATGATCCCAGATGGAAATTCGATATCGGCTTTGTCGGCGACCGCCACGTTTTTTACGAGGGCTGGTCGTGCCGCAGAAATCTGAAATTTCTGTCCGGATTCTATCCGAGCTGGTCATGGGACACGGTCGAAAAGCTCGCTAAGCGGTTCGATCTCAACCTGAAAAAACTCGCGAGAACATTATCGACCGGGAATCGCGCGAAACTGGCTCTTATCGGGGCGCTCGCGCCAAAGCCGAGGCTGCTTTTACTCGACGAACCGACTGCCGGACTCGATCCGGTGGTGAGGTCGGAATTTCTGGACGTCCTTTTCGAATACATGGAAGAAGGGACGGCGTCGATTCTTTACTCGACACACATTCTCTCGGACATCAGCCGCATCGCGGACGACCTGATTTTTCTGAGCGACGGAAAAATCACGCTGAAGACGCATAAGGAAGATCTTATAGACACCTGGCGGAGGATCTCGTTCAGCCGCGACGGCATCACGGCGCCGATACGATCAGTCGTCAGCATCAAGACCGAGGGTCGGAATCATCTCGTGCTCAGCTCGAACCATTTGGACACTCTGGGTCACCTGAAAGAGCTTGGAGTTGAGAATCCGCAAATCAGCCTTATGACTATCGACGAGATCGCGGTACAGATTCTAAGGGAGGTCAGCCATGTGGAGAATCATTAAAGCCGAATTCGACTACTTCAAAGCGCCGCTCTTTATGGTGTGGGGATTTTTCATCCTCTTGTGCGCGGTGTCACCCTATATTGTGAATGGTGTGAACTTGGATCGTCACCCGCTGCGCGGTTCAGAATTTTTTGCAGGGCTGGTCCTCTGGACATTTTTGCTTCATTTGGTTTTTGTCCTTGTGCAGATGGCGTACGAGTTCCATGAAAGCAGGGTCAGGCGCGTTTCGCAACTGCCGACCAGTCTGCATGCAGCGGGGATGGCCCGTGTATTCACGCCGCTTATGTTTTTCATCATGAATATTCTGTTAATACTGGTCTGCTGGGAGATTTTAACCCTGATGTATCCGAAATCAATGGCAAGTGCGGAATACTTCGGCAAAATCCTGTTTATACCGTTGACCGATCTTGAAGGTAATATGCTAATTGTCCTTACGCCGATCGGAATCTGGTTAAGCATAGTGCTGGCCTTAAGGCTGCTTTCCGAATGGCAGGGACGTGTCCTGGTTTCGGTCGGAATAGGGTGCGTATTTATCTACAGCATCCTCCTCAGATTCATATCGTACAAACTCTACCTGATCATCAAGGACATTTTGTACACAATAACTCGCTATCCGGTAGACCAGTATGTTTTCGTAATTATCCTGCCCCTGATACTGCTCGTGCTGCTGTATGTATTTTTCATGACGCGAAGGTCGTACGCGTCCGGTTGATATTGTTTTAGCGGTGATAACAATGAATAGAAACAAATTAATCATAATAATCGTAAGCCTGATCGTGCTGGTCCTGATGGGGACGGGGTATAAGAGCTTCAATACGTTCACGGCTAATGACGTCCCTCTCCTCATTCGAACATACGCCCAGTTCAGAGGTGACGACCAGGACGGCCTGTTCGCCGAGCGACAGCTTCGCAGGCTGTTTAGAACCCCGGAAGGCCTCAGTAGAGCAATCATTCTGGGTAATTCGGAAAATCCCAGGACCGCGAATGGAGCCAAACATGCGCTTGAGGACATTGCCAAGGGCTGGATTTATAACCCGGAGAATTTTGACGACGCCGTAAAGGTGCTCAACGTGCTTCGCGAACACGAGGATGAGAATGTCAGATTTATCGCCTACGAGACCCTGTTTGACCTTGTCCTCAGGAATTTTGAAGCGTCGCCCGAGAAAGCGTTCAAGCTCAGGGATTCTCTTGTGGTCGGACTGAAGGACCCGTCGGACATTGTTGTAAAGACGGTAATCGATCACCTGCAGAACCGTTACAGCGAGGACTGGAAGTATCCTATCGATTTAATCAAGCCGTTTCTGGATGATGAGGATCTCAGGGTTCGTCTGAATACGGCGATCTTATTGGCATATATCGACCCTGACGATCTCGAACCGATGCCGTTGATAATCGATAATCTCGAAACGTCGGATTATGAGCTCCAGGGGAAATTGATCGGGGCTTTACGAAGTTATGGCGAAGCTGCGTCCGATGCAATTCCCAAACTTTTGAACATAATCGAAACGGATCCGAAGCTGAAAGAGCCGGAATTTCCTGCTTACACCAACGCAATGGCTGCGACTTATGCAATATCTTTTACAGGCGATCCGGACGGGAAGATTTTGGAAAGACTTTCAGAGTTGATGTATGACGATAATCAGAACGTGAGGATGGTATCTGTAGAAGGTTTGGGAAAACTCAGAGAGCACGGTATACCTGCGCTTCCGGCATTGAAGGAAAAGGTGGAAGATCCCAACGAGGATTGGGATTTAGTGAAATTTTCGGCAGTGAACTCCATCACCATGATCTACCATTACTCCAGATATGCCGGGGTCGAGTTCGATGAAACACCGGAAATCGAATATCTAATCTACCTCCTCGATAAAGAGGATCCTATGATCCGTCATGAGGCTGCATGGGGTCTGATGAGGTTTCGCGATAAGGCAGAATCGGCTTTGCCGAAATTAAAGGAACTCCTTGAAACAGAAGGCGGAACCGATGAGGAGTCGGGCTCGAGTTTTGAGATGGCTATTCAGCAAATCGAATTATATGTCGGCGAACGAAATAATCCCAGGCATTATTCGGTCATGCCGCAGGTAAATAATTGAGAAGATCCTGCTCCTAGCGGTGACAGGCACCCCGATTTCGCCTGTCAAGATATGTAAAAGAGTGAAGATGGTCATCAGGCGAAATCGGTGTGCCAGTCCCCGCTATTTGTCCCCGCTATTTTCCCAAATAGATGATTTACACCCTGATCACCAATACCCGCTCCTCGGTCATCTCGTGCATCGTGCATGTGACGCCCTCGCGGCCCTGCCCCGAGTCCTTCACGCCGCCGTACGGATAATTGTCGATCCTCATTGTCGGTATATCGTTGATAATAATTGCCCCGACCTCGAGTTCGTCGAAAGCCTGTTTGATTCTGCCGACATTATTGGTGAAGACCGACGCCTGGAGGCCGTAGCGCGAGTCGTTTACAAGGTCCAGCGCCTCGTCATACGTCTTATATTTATTGACAATCATCACGGGACCGAAAATTTCTCCCGAATACGCCTTCGCTTCCCTCGGCACATCGGCGATGAGTGTCGGCGTAAGGACATTTCCATCCATCACTTTGCCTTCCAGCAGGATTTTTCCGCCGAGATCGACCGCTTCTTTGATCCAGGCCTGCACGCGGTCGATCTCACTCGGCTTGATCATGGGTCCGCAGAAGACTTGCGGGTCGGACGGGTCGCCCGATTTTATGCTTTTCGACCCTTCCGCGAGCATCATGATAAATCCATCGTAGATCGGCTCATGGACGAACACCCGCTGGATGCTGATGCATATCTGTCCGGCATGAGCGTAGCCCCCTAATACGATTCTCGCGAGCGCGAAGTTGAGATCAGCGTCCTCATGGACCACCACTGCGGCGTTTCCGCCGAGTTCGAGCGCGACACGTTTCCGTCCGGCGATCTCCTTGAGCCGCCATCCGACTATGTCGCTTCCGGTGAACGACAGCATCTTCGCGCGATCGTCTTTAATAAGTTTCTCGAAGGACGATCCTCTGCACGGAACCACCTGAACCGCCCCGGGCGGTAAACCGGCGTCATGACAGACCTGCGCGAGCATAAGCGCGGTGAGGGGTGTGTCGCTCGACGGCTTAATTATGGTCGGACATCCCACGGCGATCGCCGGAGCGAGTTTGTGCATGATCAGATTGAGCGGAAAGTTGAACGGGCTTACGGCGAGTGTCGGTCCGAGCGGCACGCGTCTGACAAGTGTCGTGTAATCTCTCCCGCCGGGATTAATATCGGCCGGGAGCCATTCGCCGCCGAATCGAATTGCTTGTTCCGCGGCATAGCGCGAGACAAAAATCGACCGGCCCACCTCGTCCCGCGCGAGCGATATCGGTTTCCCGCCCTCCGACATTATCATGCGCGCGAAATCTTCGGACCTCGCCGCTATTCCGTCGCTGATTTTACGGAGCATGTCGGCGCGTTCGTCCCGGTGCAACGACGCAAACGGCTTAAACGCGTCCTGCGCGGCAACCATCGCACGTTCAAGAAGATCATCGTCCGCCATGGGACATTTCGCGATCACGTCTCCCGTGTACGGGTTGGAAACATCGAAATATTGTCCGGTATTTACGAATTCACCGGCGACATAGCATCTCTCTTGTATCACTGTCATGATTGAACCTCCTCGTTATCAATCAAGATCAAGCTTCATCTGAATTTCATCTCTAACAGGCAGTCCCGCGAATCCGGATTGCGGGACATGGTCATCGTCAGCGACAACATCGGGCACAATTTTTTCGATAACAAAACCAAGCCTTTGATAAAAATACAGGGCGGGTATGTTGTCATTGGTGGTCCCCAGTTTTACTGACTTGAAACCGCGTTTGCGAGCTTCGTCGACAGCCCTGTTCACCAGCATCTTGCCGATTCCCCTGCCGTGCCATTCGGGGCAGACATGCAGCACCACGATATGCAAAAAGCCCTTTTCTTCCTTGATCGCGACCTGCCCGACCAGATCGCGAAATTCCGGGTGGCTTTTACAGGATTCTGAGTTATTTGCGCGGGCGATGAAGTTTTCACAATCGAAAATGTTGTATGTGCGCCCGAAAACCTCCTGTTCGACCGACGCCCAGAAAAAAATATTAATCGCCTCGATTGCCTTGCGCGTGCCCGGGTCGTTCAGATTCGCCGGTTCAATTATCCCATTGAACGGTTCCCGGCGCGGGATCTCGGACTTTGAAACAATAATGACCCGCGTGTCCCTCATCGCAATGGGCTTCGAGGTCAGAGCCGACCTGTAAAGTTTCGCTTTATTTGTATGATCTTCACTCATGATAAACTGGTGTTTCTCTCGTAGATTTCAGCACCGACCATGCGACCTCAATGGCTTCCCTCACCGGACCGACATCGTGCACCCTGAAAATTCTCGCGCCTGAGTAAAGCGCGGCGACGCACGATCCGATTGTGCCGAAAAGCCTCTTATCGACTTTACGGTCCAGAATTTCGCCGATGAATCGTTTTCTCGACGTCCCGATCAAAACCGGACGTCCAATTTCAAGGAACCTCCCGCATTCCGCGATGATAGTGAGATTGTGTTCGAGGAGTTTTCCGAATCCGATGCCGGGGTCCAGAACGATGTTTTCAGGTTTGACACCGCGGCTTTGCGCGAAATCGAGGCGTTCCAGGAAAAATTCGCTTATCTCCGCGATTACATCATCGTAGTGAGGATTTTCCTGCATGCTCTGCGGACGTCCCTGCATGTGCATGAGCACGAGTCCGAGATTTCTTTCTGAAACAAGGGACCCGATCTCTGGATTATCTCTCAACGCCGTCACATCGTTAATAATCACCGCGCCCGCATCGACCGCTTTTTCCGCCACTTCGAGCTTTCGGGTGTCGATCGAGATCGGGACTTTTATTCCCGCGTCCCTGATTCCACGGATGACAGGAATTACACGCTCAATCTCAAGGTCGATGGTAACCGGCTCGCTTCCGGGACGTGTCGATTCGCCGCCGATGTCGAGAATATCGGCGCCGTCGGTCACAAGTTTCAACGCCTGCGCAACAGCATCGCCCGTGTTAAAAAATTTGCCGCCGTCGGAGAAACTGTCGGGCGTTACATTTACAATTCCCATTAACACGGGTTTCGAGCAGTCGATCGAATGCCCCGCGAATTCCCATTTCATTGCGGTATCAGACACGTCGGGATTATAGCACCATTGAACGTGTCACGGCCTCCCCAGGCCGTGGTATTTCAGCGCCATCGGCACCCTTGCCGATGCCTAAATAATCGTCTAAAACCCGGCTTCTTATCTGACTTTTACATCCCGCAATGGTAGAATCGGCCTCGCGGACACGTTCCGACAATACAAGGGGAGGTCGGAGGACATACCCGCATGAATGCAAAGAAGTATGGCTTTACCACCAGACAGATTCACGCAGATGGGCACAACAAACCGTTACACGCCCATTCGATGCCTATTTTCCAGACCAGCACTTTCCTGTTCGATTCGCCTGAACAGGGCGCGGCGCTTTTCAAAGGCGAACAGGAAGGATATATTTATACACGTCTGAGCAATCCCACGACACAGGCGCTTGAACGTACATTGGCCGATCTCGAAGGCGCGGACGACGCTGCCGCTTTCGCGAGCGGACTCGCGGCAACCGACGGCCTCCTCATGCCTTTTCTGACGGGCGGCGATCATATAATTTCCGGAGATACGCTGTATGGTCCGGTCCTGAATATTTTCGGGACCATGTGGGCCAAGTGGGGGATCAAAACAACATTTATTAATACTACCGATCTTGCCCAGCTTAAAAACGCGATTCGACCGGAAACCAAATTCTTCTATTTCGAATCGCCCGCGAATCCCACCAACCGCATCACCGACATCGCCGCTGTCTGCAAAATCTGCCACGAACGCGGAGTGAAGGTTGTCATCGACGGCACCTACGCGACCCCGTACAACCAGCAGCCGCTCTCGCTTGGATGCGACTTCGTCGTCCATTCGGCGACCAAATATCTTAACGGGCATGGAGACATTGTCGCGGGCTGCGTAATGGGAAGTAAGGAGGGAATCGCTGCCGTAAGGGAATATCGCTCGGCAACCGGCGCGATTATCAGCCCATTCGATTCATATCTTTTCCTTCGGGGATTGAAAACGCTGTCGATGCGCATGGAACGTCACAACAGGAACGCGCAGGCAATCGCGGAATTTCTGCATGATCACCCCGACGTCAAATCCGTAGCTTACCCCGGGCTTCCGTCCGATCCCGGCCACGAGATCGCTAAGAAACAGATGACAGGATACAGCGGAATGATAGCTTTCGAGCTTAAGGGCGGTTTTGAAGCTGCGAAAGAACTCCTCAAAAACACAAAGGTGATCATTCTGGCAGTGAGCCTCGGGACACTCGACAGCCTGATTCAGCATCCTGCCAGCATGACGCACTGCAAAGTGTCGAAGGAACTTCGCGAAAAGCAGGGGCTCACAGACAGCCTGATACGATTGTCGGTCGGCTGCGAGGATATCGATGATCTGATAACCGATCTTGAGCAGGCGATAGCAAGGTCCAAAGCAGCCGTAGGTGCCTGAATTTACTAAGCCGTGCAAAGCCTGTGCATATTTTACAGTGACGGACATGAAGCGGGGACTGGCACACCGATTTCGCCTGACGATAAGCTTCACTTTTTTACATATCCTGGCAGGCGAAATCGGGGTGCCTGTCACCGCCATTCGAAATTAACGGGGCCTTCTGCTGAAATCATCTGCAGGGTGAGACTGGAGGAAATAATGAAAAAAGCACTTTCAATGACACTGACATTTTTAATCGCGGCATTTCTAATACTGATGCCCGTGATGGCGCAGGAAGGACCGGACGAAAATGAGCCAAACGACTCGTTGGAACTCGCGGATGAAATTTCGGGACTTTCCTTCACCGGCACGGTCGGCGAGAAGGGCGACACCGACGACTGGTTTGAACTAACCGGCCAGGAGGGAGTTAATCCCGGCTTCACGCTCTACTACGACGATTCCGTTTGCGACATCGATCTGGAAGTCTGGAGCAATGACGAGGTTGTCGGTACTCTTTCGGCGACACAAAGTCCCGATTACAGCGATTTTTATGTCCCGAACACGTGCTGGGTTCATGTCTGGGCTCACAGCGGCCATGGAGAATACACGGTCGAAATAATTTCGGGTGATGACACAATCGAAGATAACGAAGCCGGACCGTGCCAGGGCCTTGACGAGGTTGAATCCAACGATGAACGCGATCTCGCCGATTTGATAGAAAATTTCCAGTTCGAGGGTTATGTATGCGAGGACGATGTTGACTGGTTTGTTCTGAACGGACAGGAAGGATTCAGTCCCACCATCACCCTTATACACGATGACTCTTTGGTGAGCGTGGCTATGGAGGTTTATAGCGACGACAAACTGGTCGGGTCTCTCAAACTTGGCGTCGGAATGGAGTACGATCAATTTGATATTCCGTCAACGTGCTATTTGAAAGTATTTTCCCGTGGCGGGGAAGGCTGGTACATGGTGGAAATCAATGCCGGGGGCGGGTCTAACGACAATCCGTCGCATACAGGATGCGAAGGCCTCGATGAGAATGAACCCAACGACACCATGGACATCGCCGACTCCATCGACGGTTTCGAAATTGCCGGCTATGCGTGCGATGGCGATGCCGACTGGTTTGAGCTTACAGGGCAGGAAGGCACGAATCCCACAATAGTGCTCTACTATGACTCGGATGTAGTGGATGTCGACATGGACATCTACAGCGGCGATGAGATCGCCGGGTCGCTGACCAGCGGCGACAATCCTGATCAGGGCACATTTGACGTGCCGGACACATGCTATTTGAAGGTTTATTCTTTCAGCGGTGAGGGGGATTATCACATCGAAATTCTCCCGGAGGGTGGCGCGAATGGTTCCGGCTCCGATTGCGAAGGAACCGACGAGCATGAGTCGAACGACACTCGCGGACTTGCGGACACCATCTCTGCTATGTCATTTGACGGGTATGCCTGCACGGGTGAGGATGACTGGTTCGCGCTCCAGGGGCAGGAGGGCACGTACCCGACCTTTACGATTTACTATGACGATAATACGTGCGACATCGATATCGAGATTTACTCGAGCGATGATTTCGCCGGCTCGCTGACAGCATCCTCAAGTCCCGACACCGGCTCATTTGACGTTCCCGACACATGCTACCTTCGCATTTATTCCGCCAGCGGAGAGGGGGCATACACGATAGAAATTGTGTCGTGACAATGTTCCGATGTATGAGACCATTACCGCTTAAAATTACTAAGCCGCGCAAAAGGTGTGCATTCTTTACAATGACGGTCATGAGGCGGGGACTGGCACACCGATTTCGCCTGATGACCATTTTCACTCTTTTACATATCTCGGCAGGCGAAATCGGGGTGCCTGTCACCGCCAAAAGATGCAAAATTAACGCGCGCCTTAGTAATTGAATGAAAACCAAGTGATTTAAACCGACCGTCTCAAGCTACGCAGGCTCCGCTTGAGACGGACACATGGATTTCCCGTTTAAAACAATTTTTTGTAAATGGAATTAGTCTAAAATGAAGGAGCCCCCCTATGACTTACGGGGGGCGCCTTTCACGATCCTTACCGTACAATCGATCGACGGTGCCTTAAATCATCGGCAGCGTCTTACTTCTTCGGGCGAGTCCGCTTCGGGGTCGCCTTCTTAAGGGTCGTCTTCTTCGGAGCAGCTTTCTTCGCAGCCGGTTTCTTGGCGGCTACTTTCTTCGCGGCCGGCTTCTTGACTACCTTCTTCTTCGGCGCGGCCTTCTTCTTCGGCACAGCCTTCTTCTTCGGCGCGGCCTTCTTCACTGTAGTCTTCTTCGGTGAGACTCTCTTGGCGGCCGGCTTCTTGGCGGCAGCTTTCTTCTTCGGCGCAGCCTTCTTGGCAGCCGGCTTCTTGGCTACTGCCTTCTTCGCTGTCGTCTTGGCTTTCACTGGTTTGCAAGGCATATAATGTTCTCCTTTTTTCCTGCTGGGCTCCACTGAAACTTCCTGTCGACCACGAGTCCGTTCTTGAACGACCTCGCGGAGCCCTCATAGAACCGCATGTTCACGGCTTATTGTCACACGTAAATAATATCAATTTGTAATGCGCTGATTGAACCCTACGCCGATGTCCAAAATCTTGTCTGGGGTGAATTTTATCGGACATGTTGTGATCGTCGTTTGCGGGAGTTTGTTCTGCTCCGGATTCGTTTGTCCGGTTCATCCTCTTCCTGTTTTTGCCCTTTTGTGTCCCGCTTGTCATGCGTCCTTGACGCCCGCCCTGTTATTCTCATCCTTACGGATATTATAAATAACAAAGTTATGAGCCGATGTCAAATATTTTTTCGATTTATTGAAATTTTTTCGATGCTCTGTATCCCGCTCACAATCAGGGTTACAGAGCATGGACGGGAATTTTATTTTCTCGCGCCGATGTATTCTGCATTTTTAAAAATTAATTTTAATTAAGTCCAAAATTCCGGTAATTTACGGCGATCCTAGCAACCCCTGTATTCATCGGCGTTACAGAGCATCATGCCCCAAAGTCCGATTTTCGTCCGCAGTAACAAAAATCGCGTTTTTTGAAAAAATGTTCCGTGAGCATCAAGCGGACATCGATTTCGCAAATTGAAAATCAGCAAAATTTATTGCCGAAAAAAAATTGCGATCCTGCCGCTCAGAGAGAAAAATTTCGGCCGGATTTAAAAATAAGGTGTGACAGTTCAGCAACTGCAAGATTATCCGCTCCATGACTGTCGCGGTTCTGTATGAGAATGTGCTTACAACAACAGAACCGCGACAGTCATGGAGCGGATTCCTATGGTTCAACATTATTACTGAAGTGCTGTAAAAAATTTTCAAGGCGCGCTCATCGTTCAGCGCCAGCAGATGGTTGATGATATCCCACACTTATTGATTTAATCGGCCTTCTGGCTTACAATTCAATTGGCCCCACAGGAGCTGTCAATGCCTTTGAAGGTCTTAAAGGAGCTGGTTTTACGATGTCCGAGGATAAGAACGGAAAAATTACCGGTGGGTGGATAGTTAAAGTCGGACTCGCCGAAATGCTGAAGGGCGGCGTGATAATGGACGTGGTGAACGCCGAGCACGCGAGGATCGCCGAGGATGCCGGCGCATGCGCGGTCATGGCGCTCGAAAGAGTCCCTGCGGATATCCGTCGCGACGGCGGCGTGGCGAGAATGAGCGATCCCGCCATGATCGAGGAGATAAAGAAAGCCGTCAGCATTCCCGTGATGGCGAAGGCGCGCATCGGCCATTTCGCGGAAGCGCAGGTCCTGCAGGCGATCGGCGTCGACTTCATCGACGAGAGCGAAGTGCTGACTCCGGCAGACGAGGCGAATCATATCTGGAAGCACGATTTCACCGTGCCGTTCGTCTGCGGCGCGACCTGTCTTGCCGAAGCGCTGAGGCGAATCGGCGAAGGCGCGGCGATGATCCGTACGAAGGGCGAAGCCGGAACCGGCAACGTTGTCGAGGCGGTACGTCACATGAGGTTGATCCAAAAAGAAATTCGCGAGCTCAGCCTAATGCCGAAGGATGAGCTGATGTCGAGAGCCAGGGAGATGGGCGCTCCGTTCCATATTGTCCAGCAGATTGCCGCGACCGGGAAGCTCCCGGTGCCCAACTTCGCCGCCGGCGGAATCGCGACACCCGCCGACGCGTCGCTCATGATGCAGCTTGGAGCCGAAAGTGTTTTTGTAGGAAGCGGGATTTTTAAATCGGAGGACCCGAAACCGCGTGCCGAAGCAATTGTTAAAGCGGTCACCTACTACAACGACCCGAAAATCGTCGCGGAGGTGTCGCACGGACTGGGTGCCGCGATGCCGGGCTTAGAGATCGGAAAAATTCCCCAGGAAGAATTACTGTCGGGTCGCGGCTGGTAAAACAGGCCGGATATGATCCGTAGAATTTATTAAGGAAATAATCATGCCGGTACGCGCGATACACGATACATGGGCAGTGATCATGATGGCCGGGAAGGGCACCCGGATGAAAAGCGAGATGCCGAAAGTCCTGCACGAGGCGTGCGGACAACCGATGGCGTCATGGGTCCTAGATGCCTGCGACTCGGCCGGCCTGAAAAATCGGGTCATAGTTGTCGGACACATGGCCGATATGGTCATGGAGCGGTACCCGAAAGAAATTTTCGCGCTTCAGAAACCGCAGAAGGGAACCGGACACGCCGTCATGGTCGGGATGAAGAAGGTCCCGAAGGACGCAAAGCATATAATGGTTTTGTCCGGGGACGTGCCGTGCCTGTCCGGGCGAACCATCGCGGGAATTATCAAGTACCATAAAAAGATGAAAACGGCTGCCACCGTTCTGAGCTTTCTTCCGCCCAGCCCAACCTGTTACGGACGAATGGTCCGCGACAGAAGCGGAAAGGTCGTAGCGATTGTCGAGCAGAAGGACCTCACGCACGAGCAGGACGACATCGGTGAGTGCAATTCGGGGATATATGTTTTCAATCGCGCGGAGCTCGACAATGCGTTGAAAAAAATCAAGCCGAACGGAAAATCCGGCGAGTATCATCTTCCCGACGTCCTTCTCCATATGCTCCAGTCGAATGAAAAGGTGGATGCGGTCGGAGTTCACGACTGGATGGAGGCTACGGGTGTAAACACGAGGCTCGAGTTGTCCGAGGCAGCGGATTATGTCCGTTGGAGGACAATCGAGCATCACATGAGGCAGGGGGTCACGTTTAGCGACCCCGGCTCGACATGGATTGGAGCGAAAGCAAAAATCGGCGTGGACACAACCGTCCACCAGGGATCGATCGTCGCTGGCGAGACATCGATCGGCAAAAATTGCGTCATCGGACCGTACACCGAGCTTGTGGATGTCAGGATCGGCAATGATGTCAAGATCTATCACAGCGTGTGCGAGGAGTGCAGGATCGATGACGATGTCAAAATCGGCCCGTACGCGCACATACGTCCCGGAACGCGAATCCGTAAGGGCGCGAAGATAGGAAATTTCGTTGAGCTTAAAAAAACCGACTTCGGCGAAGGCTCGAAATCGGGACATCTGACATATCTCGGCGACACGGTGGTCGGGAAGGACGTGAACATCGGCGCGGGGACAATATCGTGCAATTATGACGGCGTTAAAAAGAGCGTAACAAAGATCGATGATGGGGTTTTTGTCGGGTCGGACACGATTCTGGTCGCTCCGATCAAGATCGGGAAGAACGCATACACCGCGGCGGGATCGACACTGACGAAGGATGTCCCCCCCGACTCGCTCGCGTTCGGCCGCGCGATGCAGCACGTCAAAAAGGGCTGGGTAAAACAGCGGAAGAAGGGAAAGAAGGATAAGAAGAATAAATAGAAGATTGATCGGGTCTCGCGTTCACTGCATATAAAATTATGTGCATGAAATACAGCGGGGACTGGCACACCGATTTCGCCTTTCACATGACATCAATCTTAAACAAGGCTCAGCAGGCGTAATCGGGGTGCCTGTCACCGCCAGTAATATTCCGGATTTTTTTATTTCACCTGCTTAATCTCTATCCCGATCGCCTTCAGTGAAAACCTTGCGATGAATCCGCAGTTCGTGCAGATCGTCACCACCGTGTTGTGCGGCCCGAACTCGCCTTTCCCGTCGAGTTTGTCGAGAATCCCCTTTAGCCCCTCGCCGCGGTTATCGAGCTCCATCATCGACGTGCCCTTCACCTCGAACTTATGGTTTTTGCACATCGGGCATTCGCCGATTACCCCCCGTCTCTTGAGCTCATTGGTTATCTGTTCAGCCCTGGCATTATCCATGATCGCGCCTCATAGGACGTTGCAATATTCAAGAAATTTGGGGACTGGCAACAATTCGGCTCGTCCAAACCTGAACACTCATCACGCCTTCACAGCCGAATTGGTGCCTGTCCACAAATTTCGAGTTTCTAAGTGTCGCGGTCGAACGCTGGTTGGAGAATTCCCATGATGTTTTCGGCAGCGGTGGTGATGTCTTCGGCCTCGCTAAGCATGCTTACGGCGGCGATTCTCAGGGGATGCATGAATTTCACAAGTTCGGATAAGTCGTCAAACTTGATACCCCCCAGCAGAAACACCGGAGCCTTAATTTTACCCATGATTTCCCTGGCGCCTTCGATTCCGAGAGGCTCGTACGGGGAGTTTTTGTGGGAGAGGCGGAAAATCGGCGACAGGGTCACAAAAGTCGCGCCTTCCCAGATAGCGGTGATCGCCTCGGTCATCGAGTGCGCGGAGTAACCGATAATGAAGTCCTCGCCCATGTACTCGCGCACAACGCGCATCGGGAGACTTCCTTTACTGCAGTGGATTCCGTCAGCCCGAACCATGGCCGCGACATCGAGACGTCTGTTCACCAGAAGTCCCGCGCCCACCTCGTCGCACACTTCCTTGATTTTCAGGCACTCGCTGTAGAAATCGGAGTCGTCCAGCTCAAGCTCGCGATACATGACCCACCGCACCCCTCCGCTAAGCACGGCGCGAACGACGTCGACATTACTCCGCCCGTTCGAGCGGTGACGATCCGTGATAAAAATAAACGGTGTATTTCGTATAGAGACCTGCGCGGGCATTCATCCCACCTTTGGCTTAATAAAGATTAAAATCAATTGCACACACTTTAAACTATCTCATAATAATTTCGTCTCGATGACCTCTAATTCGACCTCTTCTTCCTCAATATTCATCTCCATTGCCAGGGATGCCTTCGCGTTCTCCAGGACCTCCTCGCGCGACTCTCCGCAGATGAAAAGCCCCAACGCCTCTTCGGCCTGCGCCCACCAGTCGCCCTCCGAATCGCGTTCCAGCCTGATTTTAAACCTTTTCATCGTCCCACCCCGATAACCTGGAGCCCATATTTTTCAATTGACGGCCGGTCCAGACAATTTCGACCGTCAAAAATGATCCAGCCCTTCATGAGCTTTGCGATTTTTGACCAGTCGAGATTGATGAACTCCGGCCATTCGGTCACCAGGATTAGCGCGTCCGCGCCCTTCGCGACCTCGTACGGGTCCGTACAATATTCGCAGCCCGAGAAAACCGCCCTCGCGTTCGGGATCGCCTTGGGATCGGTCGCCCTGAGCTTGACACGGTCCATCTGAAGCTCGCGCATGAGGTCGATCGACGGCGCCTCGCGGATGTCGTCGGTTCCGGGCTTGAACGCGATGCCCAGCACACCGATCGTCCTGCCCGGAAGCGGATCGAGCGCGCGCCGAATTTTCGCGAGGAACCGGTATCGCTGAATTCTGTTCACTTCGATAACCGCGTTAAGTAGGGTGAAAGTATAACCGCGCGATCCCGCGTGCTGCTGAAGAGCTTTCGTGTCTTTCGGGAAGCACGAGCCGCCGTAACCGATCCCCGCCCTCAAAAATTGTGGGCCTATCCTCGCGTCGAGCCCGATTCCCCTCGCTACGTCCATGATATCGGCGTCCACTTCCTCGCACAGGTTTGCTATTTCATTGATAAAGCTGATTTTTGTCGCGAGGAATGCGTTCGACGCGTACTTGATCATTTCAGCCGATCTCGGTGTTGTTTTCACGACCGGGATGGGGGTATGAAAATTTGCGGGACGTCGGGGTCGTGGCGGTTTGTCGTCGAATGTCTGTCCGATGATTCCGGAATAAAGCTCTGTAAGAATGCCAATCGATTCCGTATCTTCCCCGCCAATGACAATCCGGTCGGGATAAAAGGTGTCGAAAATCGATTGCCCCTCGCGGAGGAATTCGGGATTCGACGCGACGCGGAATGGTATGTCGGTCTGCGCGGCAAGTCTTTCTTTCAAATAGTCCATCGTGCCGGACGGTACAGTCGATTTCACGACGATCACCGGCTCGATCCCCTTTGCTTTTCCTTCCCTCTTACTCAATGCTGACGCGACAGCATCGATCGCGCACTCAAGCTGGGAAAGGTCGATCTGCCATGATTCGCGCGTGGGTGTCCCGACCGCGATCAAAATCACCGACGCGTCACGGCATGCCTCAGCATGATCGTCCGTAAACGACAATGTCCCGGACTTTACGCACTTCTCCATGATTTCCTGGAGATGTGCCTCGAATATGTGGGATTTGCCGGAGCGTAAGGATTCGAGCTTCGACTTATCGATCTCGACACCGATGACCTTATGTCCCAGATCGGCGAGCACAACCGATGTGGACAGCCCGACATATCCGCAACCTATAACTGCAACCTGCATGGGGGGGATTGTAGCATTAATCACGTGTCACGGGCACCCTGCCCGTGGAATTTCAACGACATGCCCACCCTTGGGCAAGTCGCTATCTGCCCTTGTCCCGTCCTGTGATATAATTACTTCCGAATCGATAATTAGCAGTGATAATTCCTGAGATTGGGGTATTCGCTGTTGGTGGGTTTAATCTATGAAGCAACCAAAAATCCACTTACTGACTTTACTGGTAATGTCCGTCGGGTTTCTGTCTGCAATGACAGGTTGCACTCAGGTTGCCAAAGGTCCACTTTCTAAAGATGAGGCTGCCCCAATCGACTGCTTGAATGCTGCAATTGGATATCAACCAGTTTCGAGTCCGCTTGACCAGGATTCACCACCCTTAAAGCCTATTATCGAGTGGGAAATTGATGGTGATAATTTTATTATTGGTGACTACACAGAAGTAATTGTTGATAATAAGGGCGGTATCTTATTTTTTTCAACTGTAGAACCAAACAACCAGACATTTTTCGGAACCGGACGCAATATGTTTTACGAGTTAATCAGAGTGAATCCTGCTGGGAGACTTGACTGGGTGCATAGAATTACAAACGATCTGGATGAATCGCCGACTGCGGATTTTCTAGGATTGACACAAAATTCAATTCTTGTGCTCCACAATATGCATAAAGCCGATGGTTTACAGAATAATGAAGATAGTCGGTACGATCATTTATGTTTAATTGAATGCATCGACCTGGATGGTAACCAGAGGTGGATCACAAATCAATTTCCGCCCGGAACGCTTGGTTATAGATTTTCCCATGCACCAGGAAATACTTTCCTTGTCCTCCATGACGACCTGACAATTTACCAACATTCACTTTTAGATGGCTCGTTGCTCCACGAGATACCTCCGGGGTCTTTTGACGGTTCGCTCTTAAGATCCAGCGTTATTCAGGATGGTTCCGATTATATCAGGACTATTTACGGACCTGACGCTACTGTTTACACAACATACAAAACTGACGTTAACGGTAATCTAATCTGGTCTGATGAAACTACTAGCCCGTCATGGGACTATATTCTAGTGAATGGTCAGTATATTGGAGGTTCACCACACGGGTTGGTTTCAAAGTCTCCGGAAAACTGGGACACGAAGTGGATTTACGAAGAACCGATGTATGTATCTCTCCTTGCTGTGACGCCGGATAACAAGTTAGTAATTTATTGTAACTACGGGAGTTATACAGCAGGGGATCTAGCAGTTGTGGATTCTGATGGAAATGAAATATGGCGTAAACCGTATCATCGTTCCGATGGCCTGGCACCCGATGTATTTGTTTACCGGGACAATGGACTTCTGGTTGTGGACCGAAATGGCGTTGTTTGCATGGAAAGTGACGGTACAGAACGGTGGAAACTGGATCGAACGGAATTTAACACACCCATTTATCCACCCCCTCCCGATATCAACCATACGTTTCAGGCTTCGTCACCTCCTGATAACAGTATAATTGTGTTCCTGAAATACCCCGATATGGCCCAAAAGAAGTTTATCCAGAGAATCATCAAATTAAGCCAACCATAGTTGTATCCTTATTAGTACCGCCTCCAACTGCTTCAAGCCTGTTGAAGGTGTAATAGGTCAAATGTCAGAGAGCTTTTTTAAAGGTCAGTCAACTTGGTCCACCTCCATCTGACGAGGACGTCGTTAGAAGCGGTACCAAACTCCTCCCCTCTCCGGTTTTCCTGTATAATATCTCTCCCTGTAACCTATGAAACACATCGAGCCATATCGACGTCCCGGGTCTCTTCGCGCGCTTGCGAGACGGCTGCACTCAATCCCGCTTCCCGACCGACCCATCAACCTCATGGAGGTCTGCGGGACACACACAATGAACGTGCACCGTCACGGAATCCGCGACCTCTTCCCCGCAAATGTCCGACTTATCTCCGGACCCGGCTGCCCTGTCTGCGTGACCCCCAGACGAGGTTTAGATACGGCGATCGCCTATGCACGCGACCCGAATGTGATCCTCGCGACCTTCGGCGACATGATCCGCGTCCCCGGCTCGACATCGTCGCTCCAGGACGAACGCGCGAAGGGCTCCGACATCCGAATACTTTACTCGCAGCTCGATGCGGTCGAGATCGCGCGTCAAAATCCGGATAAAATTGTCGTCCTGGTCGGGATCGGATTTGAGACGACGCTGCCCGGTAATGCGATGTCGGTTCTGAAGGCGAAGGAATCGGGAGTCGGTAATTTCAAGCTGCTGTCGCTCGGAAAAATCATCCCGCCCGCGATGGAGCTCCTCGCGAATGATCCCGAATTAAACATCCACGGGTTCCTCGCGGCCGCGCATGTGAGCACGATTATCGGGCTGAATCCATACGAGCCGATCGCCGCGAAGGGAATCCCTGTCGTTGTCGCCGGATTCGAGCCTGCGGACATCCTCGACGGCATCGCGATGCTGCTTCAGCAGGTTTCTGATGGAAGGGCGGAGGTCGAGAACGAGTACAAACGTGTCGCGCGCCATGACGGAAATCCGCGCGCTCGCGAAATTATCGGCAAAGTGTTCGAGGTCGCCGACTCCGACTGGCATGGATTCGGCACAATTCCCATGAGCGGGATGAAAATTCGCGAGGAATATTCCGAATTCGACGCTGAGATTTCATATCCGGTCGAAGTCGAACCGACCAGATTAATAACCGGCTGCAGGTGCGGGGATGTGTTGAAGGGACTCATCGAGCCGCCCGAATGCGGACTTTTCGGAAATGTCTGCACACCGTCGAGTCCGCAGGGCGCGTGCATGGTGTCATCCGAGGGCACCTGCGCCGCGTTTTATAAATATAGAAGAGTGGAATGAACGATAAAAATCAAAACGACCGAATCACACTCGCGCACGGACACGGCGGACTCGCGTCGCATAAGCTCATCCGCGACGCCTTCCTCAAATTTTTTTCGTCACCCGAACTTGACCCCCTCGATGACGCCGCCATTCTCGAAATTCCGTCCGACCGTGTCGCGCTCTCGACCGATACGTTCGTGGTGCAGCCGATTTTCTTTCCCGGAGGCGACATCGGCAAGCTCGCGATCGCCGGGACAGTCAACGATGTCGCGGTCATGGGCGCGGTCCCGAAATTTATCTCGGTCGGATTTGTAATAGAGGAAGGCTTTCTCATTTCCGACCTCATCAAAATCATCGAAAGCATGGCGTCGGAGTGCAAACGCGCGGGTGTTAGGATTGTGACAGGCGATACAAAAGTTGTCCCGAAAGGCGCTCTTGACGGTATCTTCATCAACACGACCGGGGTAGGAATTCTCCGGGACGATATCAAATTGTCCGGCTCGAACGCGAAGCTCGGGCAGTCGGTGATACTGACAGGTCCCGCCGGAGATCACGGAGCCGCGATTGTCTGCGCGAGGAATGATCTGGGACTGTCGGGCGATGTCACAAGCGACTGCGCGTCGATGAACGACCTCATTTCGGAACTTCTGGACGCATTCGGGACTCGTATAACGGTGATGCGCGATCCGACACGCGGCGGTGTGGCGACAACGCTCAACGAGATCGCGCGGTCGAGCGCTGTCGGGATTGAAATCGATGAGACAAAGGTCCCGATACGTAATAACACGCTTGCGGTATGTGAAATACTTGGTTTCGATCCTCTATATCTACCAAACGAGGGCGCAGTTCTGATTTTCATCGACAGCGATGTCGCGGATGACGCGGTCAAATTAATTCGAAAGCATCCAAGGGGCGAATTCGGGGCGAAAATCGGTGAGGTCCGCAACGATCTCGGGGGGAAGGTGGTCCTCAAGACAGCTACCAGCGGACGACGCATCATGGACATGCTCGCGGGTGAAATGCTGCCCAGGATTTGTTGATTTATTATTCATTTGGGTAGTTGTTTAAATTACCTAGACCCTTGTCCCAATGGCGCCCATACAACCGTCCTCGGTTTTATGGGTGCCTCGAAGCAAAATCAAAAAAGTTCGCATCAAGACCCAGCGGCTTGTCGACACCCTTCTGTCCGTTTCACATTATGAACACTTTTTCCCGATGAGTGATTGTGCATTAGGTGAAACGCCTCCATGCTCCGGGAGTGATTGGAAGATTTGGGAGATGGCTGCAGTCGCATGGAGGCGGCACAGGATGATTCATGGTATGCTAAAGAGCCATGTCGCCTGCGAAACTCGGACAACACTGGCTGATCGACAAACGAGTCTGCGGTCAAATCGCGGATTCGACCGGGCTTAATCCCAATACAACCTGCATCGAGATCGGGGGCGGCAAGGGCGCGCTTACGAAATTCCTTCTACCGCTCTGCAGACGACTCATTATTTATGAGATCGACTCGAACTGGGCCGCGCACCAACGTAAATTCCTGCCACAGTGGCTCGAAAAGTCCGGCGCGAAAACCGAACACGAGGTCCGCGAACTCGACGCGCTGAAAATTGTGTGGACGAGGGAATCTCTCGGTTTGGAAAAAAAAGAGCATGTGGTCGTAACCGGTAATCTGCCGTATTACATCACGTCCCCGCTACTTTTGAGGCTGGCGTACAGTTACCTCGACATCGATCGGGCATTATTTTTAATCCAGAGGGAGGTCGCGCGGAGGATAGCGGCATCGCCCGGCGACACCGACTACTCGCGCCTGACAGTCTCGCTCGGAGCTTTTTTCAAGTCACGGATGCTGTTCAATGTCCCCCCAGACGCGTTCAAGCCGAGACCGAAGGTCATGAGTACTCTGATTGAACTCGAGCCTTATCCCAAACCGCGTGTCGATCCTGATATTGTCAGCCTTTTCGAGTTCACGGCGCAGGTGTCATTTCACATGCGCAGAAAAAAACTGAGAAATAATCTCATCAAGGGATTTCCCTCGATCGCCCCCGCCAAGATCGACGAAATTTTATCGGTACTCGGAATTCAGCCCAACGCGCGGGCTCAGGAAATAGATGTGGAAACTTTTGTGAGGCTTTCCGGGATGTTGAAGGTATAAAATGGGGGTGACGTTTCAGTTATGCGAATAAACTATAGGAATCCGCTCCATAACTGTCGCGGTTCTGTTGATGGGAGCGCATTTTCAACTATCGCGGTTCTGTTGATGGGGGCGCACTTTCAAACAGAACCGCGACAGTTATGGAGCGGATAATCAGTCGGTTGGCTGAACTGTTACAAATGAAGAATAAACTCAAGGTTCTAACAACACTGGTCGTTATTTTTACCGCGCTCTCGATTAAATCGAGCGCGGACGAATCCGGTCCATGGCCGGTGATCTACTCGCACGGGCCGTCGACCGGGAAATATGTCGCGCTGACATTCGACGATGCCCCGTCCGGCCTCACCCCAGACATCCTCCATGCCCTCGAGAACGCGGATATCAAAGCAACATTTTTTGTGGAGGGTCAGCATGCCTCATTGTGGTCTGGGATGCTATCGGAAATAGTCGCCGGGGGACATGAGCTCGGGAATCACTCTTTTACTCATCCGAACCTGAACAAGCTTGGTGAGGATGAAATAGAGGAGGAGCTTGTCGAGACAAATTACGTCATCTTCACGGAAACCGGAGTGATACCGCACCTGTTTCGACCGCCCGGAGGACATCGCGACTCGCGCACTGACCGAATCGCCTACGAAAATGAAATGACAACAGTCATGTGGACCGTCAACTCCGGAGATTACAGGCGCTCCTCGGAAAGGATCAAGGACATAGTTCTGGGCAGGGTCGGTCCAGGAGGCATAATACTGCTGCACGACAGCACCGAATCCACGCTGGAAATCCTTCCCGAGATCATTCAAACGCTCAAGGCGCGCGGGTACAGGTTTGTCACGGTGGGACAGATGCTCGAGATGACTCACGGTCGCTGCCAGTGGGTAACCGATGAGGACGAGTCGGACGAGGATGAATCGGAGCCTGAGAATTTGTCGCTGTAGAGCTCTTAATTGCTGGAGGGGCG
>Ga0214473_10001182_pt1 | contig 35372 bp, 41 predicted proteins | sample RVTome_7_FD_203509 | JGI IMG/M metagenome (GOLD analysis project Ga0214473, IMG submission 203509) | Soil microbial communities from uranium-contaminated site in the Upper Colorado River Basin, Wyoming, United States - RVT98D197 | ecosystem: Environmental > Terrestrial > Soil > Contaminated >... | reverse complement strand
GGCCATCCGCAAAGCAGAAAGGGCCAAGGAATTCCTCTCCTTGGCCGCTTTCTGCATGTCCTTATACAAACGTTCTTTCAATCCCATCCGTCACCGGCTCATCTTCTTCATTTTCTTCAGCGCGCGCTTCCTTGCCGCCAGCGCTTTCTTCTTCTTCTTGACGCTCGGTTTTTCGTAATGCTCCCGCTTGCGGATCTCCGAAAGGATTCCCGCTTTTTCACATTGCTTCTTGAATCGTTTCAGTACGCTTTCGAAGGGCTCCTCTTCCTTTACACGGACGCCCGGCATAGAGTGATCACCCCTTCCCTTGCCAGCGAAATGCCGAAAATTTTAACATTATATACCGTTTTTAGGGCAAGTCAAGAAGCCGATTATCGGTGGTTCCCGCCGCTACCGGTATCGGCAAAGGTAGGCGACGGGGGTCTCCGCCTTGACTTCGAACGTCACCCCCGCGGGTACGTCGAACCCCTCCCCCGCTCCCGCCGAAAGCCACGGTTTCCCGGGGACCCGGTACCAAAGAACGCCGGATACCACGGCCATGCGCTCCTGCCGCGAGGTGCCGAAGGAGTACTCGCCGGGGTCGATCACGCCGACGGTCGCGTCGCCGTCCGCGTCCGCGAATCCCAGGCTCTGGACCTTGTCCTCGAAATACCGGTTGTGCCGCATCCGTCCTCCGTTTTCGGCGGGTTTTCTTATCCCATCTTGTGCTGCAGCGGCTTCCCGCCGAGGAGGTGCAGGTGCAGGTGGGGGACCACCTGGCCGCCGTCCTCCCCGTTGTTGATGACGACCCGGTACCCCGACTCGGCGATCCCCTTCTCGTTGGCGATCTTCGCGGAGAGGCGCAGCATCTTGCCCAGGATGCCCACGTCGTTCTTCCCCACGTCGTTCAGGTTGACCATGTGCTCCTTCGGAACGATCAGCACGTGGACCGGGGCCGCCGGCTGGATATCCGGGATGGCGATCAGGTCGTGGTCCTCGTAGATCGGCTGTGAAGGCACTTCCTTCCGCACGATCCTGCAGAATATGCACTCGTCGGCCATCGTCATCCCCCCTCGCGCCGCCAGGCGCTCCGATAGAAGCAGGTCCGCTCCCCCGTGTGGCATGCGGGTCCCTCCTGCCGAACCCGGTAGAGAAGCGTGTCCACGTCGCAATCGTACCGCACTTCCTCCACGTTCTGGAAGTGCCCTGAGGTCTCCCCCTTGATCCAGAGGGAATTCCTCGAACGGCTCCAGTAGCTGGCCCGCCCCGTCCCGAAGGTGCTCCGGATGGCGGCGGCGTTAGCCCAGGCGACCATCAGCACGGAGCCGTCGGAGACGTCCTGCGTCACCACGGGCACCAGGCCCCGGTCGTCGAACTTCACCATCGCGATCAATTCGTCCGCCGTCATCTTCCTCCCCCGGCCGCCGGCCTCGGGGCCGCGCTCCCCGGCGCCTCCGGTGCGATGCGGATCGTTCCCCGGGCGCTCGCGCGGACCGGTACGCCCCGCGTTCTCAAGTATTCCTTCGCCTCGCCCACCGTGAACTCCCCGTAGTGGAAGATGGAGGCCGCAAGGACGGCGTCCGCGCCGCCCGCCGTAAGCCCCTCCACCAGGTGCTCCAGGTTCCCCACCCCCCCGGAGGCGATCACGGGGATCCCCACCCGGTCCGCGATCGTCCGCGTCAGGGGGATGTCGTAGCCGTCCCGCGTCCCGTCCCGGTCCATGCTGGTCAACAGGATCTCCCCCGAGCCGAGTTCTTCCATCCGGGCCGCCCATTCGACCGCGTCGATCCCCGTGGGACGGCGTCCTCCGTGCGTGTAAACCTCCCACGTCCCCGGCTTCCCCGGTACCGCGCGCGCGTCGATCGCAACCACCGTGCACTGGCTGCCGAACCGCTCCGCGGCCCGCCGGACGAAGTCGGGGTCCGCGACCGCCGCCGTGTTGATAGACACCTTGTCGGCCCCCGCGGACAGCAGGTTCCGGATGTCCGGGAGCGTCCGCACCCCTCCGCCGACCGTTAGGGGCATGAACACCTGCTCCGCCGTCCGGCGCACCACGTCGATGATGATGTCCCGACGCTCGTGGGAAGCGGTGATGTCCAGGAAGACGAGTTCGTCGGCCTCCTCCTCGTCGTACCGGCGGGCGATTTCCACCGGGTCGCCCGCGTCCCTCAAATTGACGAAGTTGACCCCCTTGACGACGCGACCGTCCTTTACGTCGAGACACGGGATGATCCGTTTGGCCAGCATTTCCTCTACCCGTTCATCGGCTTTCGAGCCGGAGGGCGTCCACGAGGGAGACGGATCCGTCGTACAGCGCGCGCCCGATGATCGCGCCGCAGACCCCCTCCCCCTCCATCGCCAGAAGCGTTTCCACGTCCGCCATCGTGCTGACTCCGCCGGATGCGATCACGGGGGTCGCAATCCCCTTCGCGAAATCGCCGATGCTTCGGAAGTTGGGGCCTGCCATCATGCCGTCGCGGGAGATGTCCGTGTAAATGAAGCAGGCAATCCCGCTCTTCTCCATCTGCCGGGCGAGGTCGACGGCATCCACTCCCGTCACCTCCACCCAGCCCCGTATGGCTGCCTTGCCGTCCCTGGCGTCGATCGACGCGGCCACCTTGCCGGGATACGCCTTCGTGATTCGCAAGACCTCCTCGGGGTTGCGGACCGCGGAAGTCCCCAGGATGATCCGGGACGCTCCCGCGCCCAGGTACCGGGAGGCGATGTCGAAGTTGCGCACCCCGCCGCCCACCTGCACCGGGACGTCCACGGCGGCGGCGATCCGCCGGATGATTTCGAAGTTGACCGGCTTCCCCGTGAACGCGCCGTCCAGGTCCACCACGTGGATCCTCGACGCGCCGGCGGCGGCGAACCGCTTCGCCACCTCCAGCGGGGAATCGGCGAAAATCGTGGCGTCCTCGGCCCGCCCCTGGCGCAGCCGGACCGCCTTGCCTCCCTGGATGTCGATGGCGGGAATCACTTCGAAGGCCATCGCGTCTCCTTATGCCGCCTCGCGGCAAAGCCGCCCGAAGTTGGACAAAAGCGCAAGCCCGGCCACCTGGCTCTTCTCCGGGTGGAACTGGACCGCCAGCAGGTTTCCCTTCCCAACACCCGACGCGAACTCGACGCCGTAGGACGTCCTGCAGGCGACCACCGCGGGATCGTCCGGCACGACGTAGTAGGAGTGGACGAAGTAGAAATACGACCCCGAGGGGATGCCGCGGAGCATCGGGTGGTCTCCCGAAAACTCGACCCGGTTCCACCCCATGTGGGGGACCTTCAAGCCCGTCCCGCCTGCCCCTTCCGGACCCGCCGCTTTCGCGGGAAAGCGGACCACCTTCCCCGGAAAGAACCCGATCCCCTTGTGCCTGCCGAACTCCTCGCTTTCGGAGAAGAGCAGCTGCTGGCCCAGGCAGATCCCCAGGAACGGCCTCCCGTCCGCAAGCGCTTCGGAGAGGAACGGGAGCAGGCCCTGCCGCGAGAGGTTCTCCATGCAGTCGCGGAACGCGCCCACGCCGGGCAGGACTATCCCCCGGCAGCGGGAAAGCTCCTTCGCGTCGCCGCTGACCTTCGTCGGAAACCCCAGTGATTCCAGCGCCTTGCTGACGCTCCGCAGGTTCCCCATCCCGTAGTCGACGACGCCGATGGCGTCCGTCATGCTCATCCCAAGACGCCCTTCGTGGAAGGGACCCCCTTCACCCGCGGGTCGATCCGCACCGCGTCCGCCATCGCCCGCCCCAGGGCCTTGAAGACAGCCTCGATCGTGTGGTGCGCGTTGCTCCCGTAGGGAACGTTCACGTGGATGCACGTCCCCGACGACTGAGAAAACGCACGCAGGAACTCCTCCACGAGCTCCACGTCGAAGGCCCCCACCTTTTCGCTTTTCAGGGGGCACAGGAAGACGAGGTGGGGACGCGCGGAGACGTCGACGCTCACGTTGGCGAGCGACTCGATCATCGGGACGCTGGCGAAGCCGTAGCGGACGATCCCCGCCATGGTGCCGAGGCACTTGCGGAAGGCCTCCCCGAGGCAGATGCCGGCGTCCTCCACCAGGTGGTGGAAGTCGACCTCCGTGTCCCCCTTCGCGCTCACCTCGAGGTCGAAGCTGCCGTGGCGGGAGAAGAGCGTCAGCATGTGGTCGAAGAACGGGACCGTCGTGGAAACCTTTGACGTTCCCTCTCCTTCCAGCCGCAGCGACAAGGCGATTTCGGTTTCCTTCGTCCGGCGGGATATCCTGGTTTCCCTGGGCATCGGCTTCACGCCTCCCTCTGGATCCGTTTCAGGACGGCCCGCGCGTGGGCGACGAGGCCCTCTTTCCCCGCAAGCCGCGCGACATGCGGCGCATCGGCCGTAAGCGCCCGAATTTGATATGATACCACATTCATTCTCTTGAGGAAGTTGGACACTCCCAGGGGGGAGGAAAACGCCGCCGCGCCCCCCGTGGGCAGGGTGTGGTTGATCCCCGCTACATAGTCGCCCACCGCCACCGGGGAGTACGGCCCCAGAAACGCGGTCCCCGCGTTCCGGACTTCTTCGAGCGCGCTCCACGGGTTCTCCACCATGATGCTCAGGTGCTCCGGGGCGATGGCGTTGACCGTCTCGATTCCTTCCTTCTTCCCGCGGACGAGGAATCCCTTGGCGCGGGACAGGGAGGCCGAAAGTATTTCCCGCCGCGGCAGCGTCTTCGCCTGCCGGAGGAGCTCCGCTTCCACTTTCCTCGATAGGGCGGCGGAATCGGTCACCAGGGCGACGAAGGCGTCCTCGTCGTGCTCTGCCTGCGACAACAGGTCGGCCGCGACATACTCCGCATTCGCCGAGCCGTCGGCGAGAACCACCAGTTCGCTGGGGCCCGCCAGCATGTCGATGCCGACGATGCCGTACACCTGCCGCTTCGCCTCCGTCACGTAGGCGTTCCCCGGGCCGACGATGACGTCCGCCTTCGGCACCGACTCCGTCCCGAAGGCCAGCGCCGCGATCGCCTGGGCGCCCCCGACGCGGTAGATCGCGGAAACTTCCGCGATCCGCGCGGCGGCGAGGACCACGTCGGGGATCTTTCCGCCCGGGGCCGGGCACGCCGCGATCACCTCGCGTACCCCCGCCACCCGGGCCGGGATCGCGTTCATCAGCAGCGTCGAAGGGTAGGCCGCCTTCCCCCCGGGGACGTACGCTCCCGCGCGGGACACCGGGATCACCCGCTGTCCCAGGAGCGCCCCGGGAATCTCGGCGGTGTAGCCGGTCTGCGCCTGGTGCGCGTGGAACGCCTCGATGCGCGTGGCCGCGAAGGATAGCGACTCCTTCAGGAGCCGCGGCGTCCGCTTCCACGCGGCGTCCATCTCCCTTCGGGACACGGCGAACCCTTTCTTCCGCGGGTCGAACCCGTCGAAGCGCAGGGTGTACTCCGCGACCGCCGCGTCGCCTTCCGTCCGCACACGGGCGATCGTTTCGGCCACCGCCGCGGAAACCTTCGCCGACTCCGCGAACCCCCGCATCCGGGTCTCGTCCAGGCCTTTTCGGAACGCCGCCGTTCCCGATTTCACCCAGCGCACGGCTTCTCCTCCTACTCCTTCACCCGGGCGATCTGCGCGCCCAGGGAGGAGAGCTTGTCTTCCAGCGATTCGTACCCGCGGTCGAGGTGGTAGATGCGCAGCACCTCGGTGGTGCCCTTCGCGGCCAGCCCCGCCAGCACCAGGGAGGCCGAGGCGCGGAGGTCGGTCGCCATCAGGGGGGCGCCGGAGAGGGACGGCACGCCCTTGACCGCCGCGGTGCTGCCGGAGACGTCGATCTTCGCGCCCATCCGGCGCAGCTCGGCCACGTGCATGAACCGGTTTTCGAAGATCGTCTCCCGCACGATGCTGAACCCGTCCCCCAAGCACAGGTACGCCATGAACTGCGCCTGGACGTCGGTGGGGAACCCCGGGTAGGGCGACGTCTCGACGTTGATCGAGCGGATCGGCCCCTCGCGGCGGACGCGGACGCTTCCGGGGGAGGCGGTGATCTCCGCGCCGCTCTCCTCCAGCTTCGTGAGGACGGCGTCCATCGCGGACGAATCGGCTCCCGTGACCGTCACGTCGCCGCCGGTGATCGCGCCGGCCAGCAGCAGCGTCGATGCCTCGATCCGGTCGCCGATCACCTCGTGCCGGACGCCCCGCAGCGACGGAACGCCCCGCACCGCGATCTCGTCCGTCCCCTCCCCCTCGATGTCCGCCCCCATCGCGCGCAGCGCCCTCGCCAGGTCGCAGACCTCGGGCTCGCGGGCGGCGTTCTTCAGCAGGGTGGTCCCCTTCGCCAGGGTGGCCGCCATCATGAGGTTCTCGGTGCCCGTGACGGTCTTCATGTCGAAGTAGATGGTAGCGCCTTTGAGCTGCGCCGCGTCGACCTCCACGTATCCTTCCGCAAGGGTCGTCCGGGCGCCCAACAGCTCCAGCCCTTTGAGGTGCTGGTCGATGGGGCGGGCGCCGATCGCGCAGCCGCCGGGAAGGGAGATCCTGGCCCTGCCGTGCCGGGCCGCCAGCGGTCCGAGGACGAGCACCGAGGCGCGCATCGTCTTGACCAGGTCGTAGGGCGCCTCGGCCAGCTCCACCTTCCGGGGGTCGATCCGCACCGTCTCCCTGCCGTCCCCTCCCGCGTCGATCCGCTCGACCTCGGCCCCCATGTGGCCGAGGACCTTCCCGAAGGTGGCGATGTCGCGGAGGCGCGGCGCGCCGGCGATCTCAACGGGGCCGTCCGCCAGCAGCGAGGCGGCCATGAGCGGAAGGACGGCGTTCTTCGCCCCGGAGACCCGGACGGTCCCCGAAAGCCGCTTCCCCCCCTGGATGACGAAGATGTCCATCGCGCTCCTGCCGCGGCGGTTACCGGACGCCGCGCCTTCCCTTCAGCATTCTTTTTTCCAGCACGCCACCCGGTCGCGCCCCGCGAGGTCGGGAAAAATCCCAACGATCCGCAAAGGCCCGGAAGGAAGCCGTTTCACCGCCTCCCCCTGCGTTTCCCCGATCTCGCACCAGAGCTCCCCGCCGGGGACAAGGTGCAGGCCGGCTTCGGCCACGAGGACCCGCAGGACGGACAGCCCGTCGGCCCCCGCCAGCAGCGCCCCGGGAGGCTCGAAGTCCCGCACTTCCGCGGGAAGGGAACCCCACTCTCCTTCGGTAAGGTACGGCGGGTTGGAGACCACTACATCAAAACGGTTTCCGTTTTTCAAGGCGGAATATGCGTCCCCCCGCAGCAGGAAGACCCGGTCTGCAACCCCGTGGCGGCGGGCGTTTTTCCCGGCGACCCGCAGCGCCTCCGCGGAGAGGTCCACCGCCGCGACCCTGGCGCGGGGAAGCTCCGCCGCGAGCGTGACCGCGATCGCGCCGCTCCCGGTTCCCACGTCGAGGAGAAGCCCGTCCTCGCGGCCTCTTCGCCGGAGCGCGCCGAGGACCCGCTCGACCAGCCCCTCGGTCTCCGGCCTCGGGATCAGCGTGTCCCGCGTAAGGAGAAATTCCCGCCCGTAGAACTCCCACGCGCCCAGGATGTACTGGACCGGCTCTCCGCCCGCGCGCCGCGCGATCCACGAGCGCAGCGTGCCGGAGAGGTCACCCGCCTCGCGGTCACGCTCCATGAAAAAACGCGAGCGGGGAACGCCGGCAAGCGCCGAAACGAATATCTCCGCCTCGCGCGCCGCGTCGCACCCCGCGGCCGCCATCTCCTTGCGGCACATGTCCAGCAGCTCGGATAGCTTCATACGCGGTTACTTAAAAACAGCGGAAGATGTGCCGGCGCCTCAACCAGTGCTTTTGAGGGCTTCGACCTGGGCGTTGTTGATCAGGGCGTCGATGAACGATTCGAAGCCGCCGTCCAGCACCTGCGAGAGCTGGTGGACCGTCAGCCCGATGCGGTGGTCGGTCACGCGGTTCTGCGGGAAGTTGTAGGTCCGGATCCGCTCGCTGCGGTCTCCCGTCCCCACCTGGGAGCGGCGCAGGTCCGCGCGCCCGGCGCGCTGCTTTTCCAATTCGAGGTCGTAGAGGCGCGACCGGAGGATCTTGAGCGCCTTCGACTTGTTTTTGAGCTGCGATTTCTCGTCCTGGCACTGGACGACCAGCCCCGTCGGGACGTGGGTGATGCGGACCGCCGAGTCCGTCGTGTTGACGCTCTGCCCGCCGGGTCCCGAGGAGCGGAACACGTCGATCCGAAGGTCGTCGGGGCTGACCTGCACGTCGACCTCCTCGGCCTCCGGCATCACCGCGACGGTGACGGTGGAGGTGTGGATCCGCCCTCCCGACTCGGTGGCGGGGACCCGCTGGACCCGGTGGACGCCGCTCTCGTACTTCAGGCGGCTGTAGGCCCCCTTCCCCTCGATCATTGCGATCACTTCCTTGGTCCCGCCCAGGCCGGTCTCGCTCCGGGACAGGACCTCCGCCTTCCACCCCTTGAGCGCCGCGTACATGGAATAGGCGCGGAACAGCTCCGTGGCGAACAGCGCCGCCTCTTCCCCGCCGGCCCCGGCGCGGATCTCGATCAGGATGTTCTTCTCGTCGTTGGGGTCCTTGGGCAGCAATAGAAAGCGGATCTCGGCGGTAAGCTTCTCCTGCTCTTCGGTGAGCCTCGCGATCTCTTCCCGGGCCATCGACCGCATCTCCGGATCCTTCTCGGCCTCCAGGAGCTGCCGGTTCTCCTCCAGTTCCTGCTCGATCTTCCGGTACCGGGCGTAGGCCAGGGCGAGCGGCCGCAGCTCCGCGAGCTCCCGCCCGATCCGTTGCCTCTCCCGCGGGTTCCCCACGACCGACGGGTCGGTCAAAAGCCGCTCCAGCTCGGGGATCCGCCCGCAGACGGTCTCCAGCTTATTCAACAAGTCCGGCCTCCGGGGGGACCACCCGCCGGAAGGAGGCGATGGCCACCTCGATCTGGGAGAGGTCCGGCTCGCGGGTGGTCAGCCGCTGCAGGAGCAGGCCCGGGGCGATGAGCGCCCGGAAGAAGGGGGAGTCCGCCTTCCGCGCGGTGAGCCGGAGCGCCTCGTAGGAGATCCCGGCGATCGCCGGAAGGAGCACGAGCCGCATCCCCGCCTTGACCGCCAAGGAGCTTTCATGGGGGATCATGGAGAACACCACGATGCTGATCGCCATCACGAAGAGGAGGAAGCTCGTCCCGCAGCGCGGGTGGAGGCTGGAATACGCCTTCACCGCCTCCGGCGCGAGGTCCGCTTTTTTCTCGTAGGCGTTGACCACCTTGTGCTCCGCGCCGTGGTACTGGAAGATGCGCCGGATGTCCTTCATCGCCGAGATCGCCAGGACGTAGCCGACGAACGCCATCACGCGCAGGACCCCGTCGACGAGGTTGAACGCCATCCGCCCGGAGAGCGCGGGCAGCAGCGCCGCGATCCCCCGCGTCGCCAGCAGCGGAAGCCAGAAGAAGAGCGTGACCCCCAGAAGCAGCGCCAACGCGAGCGCGCCCGCCATCGCGAGCGCGTTCCCGCCTTTTTTCTCCTCCGCGTTCCACCCCGCTTTTTCCTCCGCGGGCGGGGCCCCCTTCTCCTTCCGGTCGGCCGCCTCCGCGTCCTCGATCGCCTCGTCCGCCGAGTACTGGAGCGCCCGGTAGCCGATGACCAGCATCGCCGCCATCGTCACCACCCCCCGCAGCAGCGGCATCTTCGACAGCGCCTTCCTCGCGCGGCCGACGGAGATCGGAAAATCCTTCACGCGGATCTCTCCGCTGGCCTTCCGCACCGCAACGGCGAACCGCTCCGGTCCCTTCATCATCACGCCCTCGATGACCGCCTGCCCGCCCAAGACGAGTTCTCCAGGCTCCGCGCGCATCATCGCGCCGCCGCCTTCAGCGCCGCGATCTCCCCGCGGACCCCCGCCGGGTCCCCGCAGGTCATCTTTCCCTCGGGGCAGCGGCCGCGCACGCAGCCGGGGCCGGCCGACTCGAACAACAGCGGCGCCTTCTCCCATGCGATCGCGAGCATCCGCCGGGCCATCTCCCGGATCTCCCACTGTGCGCGCCGGCAGAGGCGCAGCGCGAAGAAGTGGTGCAGCTCCCTCGCGTTCATCGTGATCAGGATCTTCGTCTCCGTGGCGTTGGGGAGCACGAACCGCGCGTCCTCGGCGGGGACGCCGGACTTGACCATCTCCTCGTACAGCGCGGCGCTGCTCTTCATGTGCTTCTCGAATTTCCCGCGCAGCGGCTTTTCCGCGATCGTCTTCGGAGTCACGTACCCGAAGCCCGCCGAGACGTACCGCTGGCTCTGCTGGGAATAGGAGGCGATCCGGTGGCGCACCAGCTGGTGGGAGGTGGCGCGGGAGATCCCCTCCACCCCGTAGGTAAACACCACGTGCTCCAGCACGGAGGCGTGCCCCATCGAGAGCACCCGCCGGACGAGCTTGCGGACGTCCTTCCGGGAGACGTCCTCCTGGAGGTCCGAAAGCGCCGCCGGGGAATAGCACAACCGGGCCGCGAGGGCCACCAGCCGCTCGGGCTCGGGAGTGCACTGCAGCAGGATGACATTCACGGGGAGGGAGACCGGGGGCTCCTCACGGCCCTACTTCTTCAGGTCGTACTTCTTGTGGAACTTCTCGATGCGCCCGGCGGTATCGATGAGCTTCTGCTTCCCCGTGAAGAACGGGTGGCAGTTCGAGCAGATGGCCACCTTGATCTCTGCGGTGGACGACATCGTCTCGAAGTTGTTCCCGCACGCGCACTTGACCGTGGACGTCACGTATTTCGGGTGGATTTTCTCCTTCATCCTTATCCTTCTCCTCTCAACGGATCACGAGTTCATCGACTCGAAGAATTCCTTGTTCGTCTTCGTCTTGGAGATCTTGTCCAGCAGGAACTCCATGCTCTCCGCGGGCGACAGCGGGGAGAGGAACTTCCGCAGGATCCACACCCGCTGGAGGATCGCCTTCTCGAGCAGGAGCTCCTCTTTCCGGGTCCCGGACTTGTTGATGTCGATGGCCGGGAAGATCCGCTTCTCGGAGATCTTCCGGTCGAGGACGAGCTCCATGTTGCCGGTCCCCTTGAACTCCTCGAAGATCACCTCGTCCATCCGGCTGCCCGTCTCGATGAGCGCCGTCGCGATGATCGTGAGCGATCCCCCCTCCTCGATGTTCCGCGCGGCCCCGAAGAAGCGCTTCGGCTTCTGCAGGGCGTTCGCGTCGACGCCGCCGGAGAGGACCTTGCCGGACGGGGGAACGACCGCGTTGTAGGCGCGCGCCAGGCGGGTGATGCTGTCCAGGAGGATCACCACGTCCTTCTTGTGCTCGACGAGGCGCTTCGCCTTCTCCAGCACCATCTCCGCCACCTGCACGTGCCGCTGCGCGGGCTCGTCGAAGGTGGAGGAGATGACCTCGCCCTTGACGCTGCGCTGCATGTCGGTCACTTCCTCGGGCCGCTCGTCGATCAGAAGGACGATGAGGACGACCTCGGGGTGGTTGATCGCAAGGGCATTGGCGATGTTCTGCAGGATGATGGTCTTTCCGGCCCGGGGGGGCGACGTGATGAGCGCCCGCTGTCCCTTGCCGATCGGGTCGATCAGGTCGATGATCCGGGTGGCGTAGTTGTCGTGGGCGTACTCCATCGTGAACTTTTCCTGCGGGTACAGGGGGGTCAGGTTGTCGAAGAGGATCTTGTCCTTGCTGGTCTCGGGGTCCTCGGTGTTGATCTTCTCCACCTTGAGGAGCGCGAAGTACCGCTCCTCGCCCTTGGGGGCCCTGATCTGGCCGGTGATGGTGTCACCGGTGCGGAGCCCGAACCGGCGGATCTGCGAGGGGGAGACGTAGATGTCGTCGGGGCCGGGCAGGTAGTTCGAATCGGGGGACCGCAGGAACCCGTAGCCGTCGGGGAGCACCTCGAGCGTCCCCTCCCCGGAGACGATGACCTCCTGGTCGGTCTGCGCCTGGAGGATGGCGAAGATCAGTTCCTGTTTCTTGAGCCCCGCCGCTCCATCGACGTTGAGGTTCTTCGCAATCTCGGTCAGCTCGCCGATCCGCATTCCTTTCAGCTCTTTCAGGTTCATGCACGTTCTCCCGGATAATTGGGGGTTCAGAGACGATATGGATTAAGCCAAGACGATTATCGGTTTGAAAATCTCCGGCAGGTACTCCCGCTGAAGGTTCAATTCATTCTCCGCCCGCGGGTTTCAGGATGTCAAGGGAAATAAGGCGGGCGAAATCCCCTACTCCTTGAACACGGACACGGCGTTCCCGCCCTTCCGCATCGACTCGTGAACCATAGATTCCACGTGGGGAATGAGGACCTTTTCCGAGTCCCCGTCCTTGGGGAACGTGGCGATCCCGATCGCCAGCGTCAGCCGGATGTCTCCCTGCCCCACGGGGGAGGAGTTCATCCCCTCGACGATCTTCATCGCCGTCTTCTGCGCGTCGGCCTTGTTCGTCCCCGGCATGACGACGTAAATGTTGCCCCCCGAGCGGGAAACGTAGTCCACCTCGCGCAGGGACGACCGGATCCGGGCCGCCACCTCGGCCAGGGCCCTGTCCGCGGGAACGTGGCCGTAGACCTCGTTCATCTCCCGGAGATTGCGGACCTTGAGGAACATGAGGGCCGCCGAATGCCCGAACTTCTTCCCCCGGGTCATCTCCCGGTGGAGCACCTCGTGGAAAAACTTGAAGGTGAAAAGTCCGGTCACCATGTCCACGTCGGGCACCCGGGAAACCTTCTTCTGCAGGTTCCGCAGGGCGAGGAACAGGGTGGAAATCCGCGCGTAGGCGAGGAAGTCGTGCCGCGTCTCCTGCGTGAGCAGGTCCGGATGCATGGAATCCACGACGAAGACGCCCAGCGTTTCCCCCTGCAGGCGGCACGGCACCGCGTACAGCACCTTGTAGTCGTGCTCGAGACGGAAGCCGGGGCTCTTCGCCCGCGCGTCGTTGCCGGAGACCTCCACCTCTCCCTTGAGGGCGGCGGCGATCAGGGGCTGGTCCTTCCGGGCGTACATCTCCTTGATGAAATGGCCCGAGAGCCCCCGCTGGCCGAAGACGGATACGCCCCCCCCTTCCGGGTCGAGCGCGATGACGGAGGCGGAGAGCAGGGGGTAGTTTTCCATGAGGAGATTCATCAGGTGGTTGGCCTGCTCCTCCTCGGAATATTTCCTTTCCTGGCGTGCGAGGATCTCGTTCTCGATGCGCAGGCGGGTCTCGGAAGCGCTCATAAGGTGTCCTGTCCCGGGGTGGATTGGAAACTGTCGGTAAAATCCCATTTATAGATAAAACTAAGCTGCCTGCCGGTCAAGGACTTTTCTCGCCGGAACGAATGGAACCGGGGCGAGCAGACCGTGCAGGGGCCCACCGCCTCCACGCTCCCCCGGGGAAGGCCAGCCGCGAGGAGCGCGTCGACCGCGAGCGCCTGGAGGTCGGCGTTCCACTTTCCCGGCATCTTCCCTTTCGTCAGGCGCCGGTCCCCGCCGGGGCACTTCCGCAGCGGATCCGCCGCCTCCTCTCCCACTTCGTAGCAGCAACCCCTGGCCGACGGCCCCGCCGCCGCAACGAGCCCCGCCGCCGCGCCCGGCCCGAACGCGGAGGCGATGTTCCGCACCGTCTCCACGATGACGCCCGCCGCCACCCCCCGCCAGCCCGCGTGGATCGCGGCGCACACCGGGAGAGAGCGATGCGCAAGAAGGATCGGCACGCAGTCCGCGGTCCGCACGCCGACCCCCGTTCCCGGGGCGGCCGTCCAGAGGGCGTCCCCCTCGCGCCACCGGTGGTCCGGGACGTCCGCGTCCGTCTCCCGCATCTCCAGCGCGGCCGCGGAGTGCACCTGGCGCAGCGTTCCCACGCGGGAGGGGGGGACAGAAAAGACCTGCCGCAACTGGTCCCCGAATCGCCTGCCGCGCACCGGGTCGACGCCGGGGAAGGCGTGATACACCCCGGGCACCGCCCGCAGCAGAGGCGACTGAACGAAAAACGGGATCATCCGCACGCCTCGAGGACGGCGGCCCGGAACGCGGCGAACTCGGGCGGATCGGGCGCGGAGAACTCCATCCGCTCCCCCGTGGCGGGATGGTCGAACCCCAAGTGGAACGCGTGGAGGAAAAACCGGTCGAGCGTCACCGTCTCCGCGTTGCGGCCTTTCGAAAGCGCAACCTTCCTCCCGCCGCCGTAGACCTCGTCCCCGACGATCGGGCACGACAGGTGGGCGCAGTGGACGCGCACCTGGTGGGTGCGGCCCGTCTCGAGCCGGAACTCCAAGAGGGAGAAGGGTCCGAACGATTCGACGACCCGGTAATGGGTGACCGCCTTCCGGCCGCCGGCGCCGAGCACCGCCATCTTCTTGCGATGCACGGGGTGCCTGCCGATCTGCGTCGTGACGGTCCCGGCGGCCTGCCGCGGTCTCCCCCGGACGATTCCGTGGTAACGCCGGTCCACCTCCCTGTGGGAGGAGAACTGGGCCGAGAGCTTCGCGTGGGCCTCGTCGGTCTTGGCCGCGACCAGGATACCGGAGGTGTCCCGGTCCAGGCGATGGACGATCCCCGGCCGCGCGACCCCCCCGATCCCCGAGAGCCGGTCGGCGCGGAACAGCAGGACGTTCACCAGCGTGCCGCCCGGATGACCGGGAGCGGGATGCACCACCATCCCCGCCGGCTTCTCCACCACGATCAGGTGATCGTCCTGGAACAGGATCCGCAAGGGGAGGTCGGCGGGGACGAGATCGAGGGGACGCGGAGGGGGGACGGAGACCGTCACCGTTTCGTTCCCCTTCAGGCGGAAAGAGGCCCGCGCGCAGGCGCCGCCGAGCCGCACATTCCCCTCGCCGATCAACTGCTGGATGCGGGAGCGGGAAAGGGACGGCAGCGCGTCGGACAGGAAACGGTCCAGCCGCTCCCCCGCCTTTTCCGCCGGGACGGCGATGCGGCGGCTCTCCGTCAACTCGTTTCCGTCGGCTACCAGGCCTTGGAAGGGACGCGGCCCATCGGCTTGACGAGGACGTCGATCAGCGCCTCGTTGAAGTGGTTGGTGTTCCGCGCGATCTCGGGATCGACCCGGCTGTTGTAATAGTTTCTCCCCTCCTCGATCTCGTCCCGCAGGAGATCGAAGAGGGTGTCCTTCGCGATCCCCTCCTCCACCTTTTTCGCGTTGTAGAGGGCGATGTCGGAAACCACCGCCCGCGCGATGCGCCGGGCAACTTCCGGATCCTTGACGACCCCCATCGACACCCTCCTCGGGCCGGCCGGCCCGCTTCACCCACCCCTATGGAATCCTATCGCACGCGGAACGCGACGTACATCTGGGACCCGTCCCGCAGCAGCAGGACGGACGCCATGCTCCCCCGGTGAATGCCCGCCATCGCCTTCCGGTAGGCATCCGGGGCCGGAACGGGCTCCCGGTTGATGCGCAGGAGAATATCTCCCTCCCGGATCCCGCCCTGCCAGGCGGCCCCCGACGCATCGACGAAGTCGACCCCCACTCCACCCTCGATCCCCAGGTCGCGCAACGCCCGGGCGGGGACCCTTTCCACGGAAAGCCCCCACGCGTCGACCGGCGCCTTCCGGGGACCCCGGCGGGCCTCCATCCCTTCCATCTCTGCCACGCCCAGCTCCACCCGGGCCCGCTTCCCCCCGCGGAGGATCTCCAGGGAGACGGCGCTGCCCGGGGAGGCGGAGGCGACCTGTTTCTGGAACTCCTTGACGCCGGTGACGGCCTTCCCTCCGAAGGAGATGATGATGTCCCCGCCGCGCAGTCCTCCTTTTTCGGCCGGGCTGCGGGGGACGACCCGGTTGACAAGAATCCCCTTCTCTCCCTTCGCGCAGAACGACTCCGCCAGGTCCGGGGTCAACCCCTGGATCCCCACGCCCAGCCACCCGCGCCGCACCGTCCCGTTCCGCGCCAGCTCCTGCTCCACCGACATGACGGTATGGATGGGGATGGCGAAGCCGATCCCCTGCCCGGCGCTCACCATCGCGGTGTTGATCCCCACCACCTCACCGCGGGTGTTCAGCAGGGGGCCGCCGGAGTTGCCCGGGTTGATCGAGGCGTCGGTCTGGATGAAATCGTCGGTCGACTCCACGCCCAGGTCGGTGCGTCCCGTGGCGCTGATCACCCCCACGGTGACGGTGCTCTCCAGCCCGAAGGGGTTCCCCACGGCGATGGCCCACTCCCCCACCTTGAGGCGGGTGGAGTCGCCCAGCGCCGCGACGGGGAGTTTCCCCGCCGGCTGGATCCGCAGGAGCGCGATGTCCGTGCGCGTGTCCGCGCCCACGACCCGTGCGGGATATTCGGAGCGGTTCCACAGCCGGACGATGATCTCGTCGGCGTCCCGGATGACGTGCTCGTTGGTCACGATCAGGCCGTCCTCCGCGACGATCACGCCCGAGCCCAGGGAGTTCTCGGGGTTCCCCCCGTTATCCTCCATCTGGCCGGTGAGGGGATCTTGCATCCTCTGGCGGTCTGAACGGGGGGACACCCCCTTTCCCCTTGGGAAAGCTGTCACCGTTCGTATATTTACAACGGCAGGCACGGCCCTTTCCACCGCCTTGACGAATTCCTGCTGCAGGGAGGCAGCGTCCGGGGGGCCGGAGGATGTTCCCCCTCCACGGGAGCACCCGGTGAAAAGTACGGCCCCGAAAACAAGGATCGCGACGGACCGCGCCTTCATCCCGCCGATCCGCCCGCGGCCGCTGGGTTGTGCTCGCCCCTGCCGGGTTCCCTCCTCGCGGGGAACTTCGCCCCCCTCGCGTATTGAACGTCCCGCTTGATCTGCCGGACGAGCTCTTCCACACTCTTGAACTTCTTTTCGTCCCGGATCCGATCCCGGAAATAAAGATGGACCTCCTGGCCGTAGAGGTCCCCGTCGAAATCGAACAGGTGGACCTCCACGCCCAGCGAGTTCTCCCCGAACGTGGGGTTGAACCCGATGTTCGCCACGCCGCGGCGCCGGACGCCGCCGATCTCCGCGTCCGCGACGTACACCCCGGGAAGAGGAATGAGCTCCTGGCGGAACTGGATGTTGGCCGTCGGGAACCCCAGCTTCCTCCCGCGGCCGGCCCCCGTGATCACCGGGCCGGAAATCCCGTAGGGGCGGCGCAGGAGCTCCTCGGCCTCCCGCACCCTGCCTGCGAGCAACAGGTCCCGGATCCGGGTGGAGCTGACGATCAGCCCTCCCCGGACCAGCGGCGGCACGACCTCCACCTCGAACCCCAGCTCCCGGCCGATTTGGGCAAGCGCCGGCGGCGTGCCGGTGCGGTTCCTTCCGAAGGTGAAATCGTATCCGACGACCACGTGGCGAGCCCTCAGCCTGCGCGACAGGATCTCCCGGGCGAACTCCTCCGGCCACATGCGGCCCACCTCCCCGGTGAAGGATTCCACGATGAGGGTTTCGATACCGAACGCGGCGATCAGGTCGGCTTTTTCCTCCAGGGAGGTGATCTCGTAGAAGCGGGCCTTCGGGGAAAAGAACCGCACGGGGTGGGGCGAAAACGTCATCGCGACGGAATGGCCTTCCGCGGCCGCGGCCCGCGCGACCGTCCGCCGGAGCAGTTCCTGGTGCCCCAGGTGGACCCCGTCGAAGTTTCCGATGGTCACGGAGGTCTCGGACTTCGGAAAAAACGCGGAGGAGCCGTTCACGACAATCATCCGTCTTTCCCTTTCGTCGCACCCGCCGGATGTTTCCTTCCTTCCACGTTCCGGCGAATCTCCCTTGCCGGCGCCGCCCGCACAGACGCCATGAAAGTTATGATACTATAACCGGATTCCGGCGTTGCGCCGCAATTATCCGCCGCTTCTTAGCACGCCGGCGATTCGCGCCGGACCGCCGGGAGCCTGCGTAGAATGAAAATCGTCCATAAATATCTCCTCGCCGAGTCCCTCGGCCCCTTTCTGATCGGCCTCTTCACGTTTTCCCTCGTCGTGCTGCTCCAGCGGTTTTCGCGCATCGCCGACCTGGTGATCGCCAAGAGCGTCCCGCTGTCCCTCGTGTGGAGACTGCTCCTTTCCCTGTTCCCGACGTTCCTCGAGATCATCCTGCCGGCCGCCCTGCTCCTCGCCATCCTGCTCGCGCTGGGAAGGCTCGGCGCCGACTCGGAAACGACCGCCCTCCGGACCGCCGGCATCGGGATGCGGGGAGTTCTCCTCCCGGTCCTCCTGTTGAGCGGGGGGACCTTCCTGGCCAGCCTCTTCATCGGCTGGAGCGGCATCCCGTGGGGCACGCGGCAGATGCAGGAGACGCTGGCCCGCATCATATCCCTCCGGGCCGGGGCCGGGGCGGCGGAGCACGTCTTCCAGGAGGTCGCCCCCGACGTCCTCCTGTTCCCTGACCGCGTCTCCTCCGACGGGACGCGGATGAACGGGATCCTGCTCTCCCAGCGGATCGCGGGAAAGGAACCGTTGCTGGTCTTCGCGAAGGATGGGAAGTTCCTTCCGGAAAACGGCAGCCGCATCGTAAGCCTTTCCCTCGCGGACGGGACGATCCACCACGAGGATCTCTCGTCCGGCGCGTACCGGATGGGTTCCTTCCGCGGGATGGACTTTCACCTCCCGGCGGGGCTGGCCGGAGCGGTGGACACGGGGGACCCGAAGCGGCTCACCCTTCCCGAGCTCTCCCGCGGAAGCGCGATCCTCGGGAACACGGGGAGAGGCCCTTCCTACCGGTACCATTTCCACCGCCGGCTCTCGCTGGCGGCGTCCTGCATCGCCTTCGGCCTGTTCGCCCTCCCGCTCGGGCTCGCCCAACGGGCCCGGGGAAAGTCTCCCGCCTTCGCGATCACGGTCGCGCTGATTCTCTTCTTCTACGTTTTCCTGGCCGTCGGCGGAGCGATGGAGACCCGGGCCCCCGCCGCGATGGTCCTCCTCCTGTGGATCCCGAATGCCCTCGTCCTTGCGGCGGCCTGCTGGATCCTCTGGCGGTCCGACAAGCGGGTGATCTCCCTGCCCGCGCTCTTCCGGGGCGCGACGGAGAAGAGATGACCATCCTTTCCCGATATCTCTTCCGGGAGTTCCTGAAGATGGCCGCCGCCTGTCTTTTCGGATTCCTGGCCCTCTTCCTCGTGATCGACTTCGTCGAGGCGGCCGACGAGCTCCTCAAGCACCACGCCACGACGTCGGAGATCCTCCGGTACTACCTGTTCCGGATTCCGAACGTCTTCTTCCTGATCTCCCCCGTCGCCGTGCTCGTGGCCGTCCTGATCACCGTCAGCCTGCGGGCGCGCGCCAACGAGTTCACCGCCATGTTCTCCGTTGGGGTAAGCCCCCTGCGGGCGTTCGCACCCCTGGCCATCGGCTGCGCCCTTGTCTCGGCCCTCTCACTCGGAAGCTCGGAGATCCTGGCTCCCCAGGCCAACCGCAAGGCCCGGGAGATCGCCCGGGCCCGGATCCGGCCCGGGCGGGTCGCCGCCCAGTTCTCCCTGAACCGTTACTGGATCCGGGGAGAGAATGCCTTCCTCTCCGCCCAGGTGATCGATGCGGAGAACCGCGCCCTGAACGGTTTCCAGTACATCGAGATCGACCGGGACTTCCGCCCCGTCCGGCGCATCGACGCAAAGGAGGCGGCCATCCTCCCCGGAGGAGCGTGGCGGCTCCGGGACGGACGGGAGCGGCGCTTCGACGCGGACCTGAAGCCCTTGCCGTTCCGGGAGAAGGAGTTTTCCTTCCCCGAGACGATCCAGGGATTCCTGGACGGGGAGACCCCTCCCGGCGAGATGACCTACGAGCAGCTTTCGGGATATGTCCGGGAATCCCAGGCACGGGGATATGACGTGCGGCGCTACGAGGTGGACCTGCACTCGAAACTGTCGTACCCGTTACTGAACGTCATCATCGGGCTGATCGCCATTCCCGTCGCCCTGCGCGCCCCGCGCGCGGGAGGCGTGTGGAGAAGCATCGGGGCGGGTCTTCTGATCGGTTTTTTCTGCTGGATGGCGCTCTCCGCATCGCTTTCCCTGGGGCGGAAAGGGCTTTTCCCCCCCATCGCCGCGGCCTGGCTCCCGGACCTGCTGTTCGCCGCGGCCGGGGTCCTGCTCTTCCGCCGCAGGCCTTCCTGACGTCCCCCTGTCCGGGCGGACAAAGAAATACCGGGAGAGCGGACGGGGGTGATGAGTCCCCCGTTCCTTTCAAGGAGGGGATTTCCTTGTCTCCCGGCGCCTTTTTAGATGACCGCCGGGGGTGTCGTGATTCTCAAGTGACGACCGGGGATCGCCCGTTGCGGAGGAGCGGGACTTCCGCCCCTCCGCGAACGGGCCGACATGGCGCGATCAGCCGCAGCAGGCGGAATTCTTCGCTCCCGCCGCGCAGGTTCCGGCCTTCACTTCGGACGCGTAGGCGTCCATCTTGGCGGATGCGCCCTTGCGGACCTGCTTCCCCGTCTCGACCGCCGCGGCGATGTCCCCCGGGTCCGCCCCGAATTCGAGGGCCTTGTCCGTGTGGTATTTCAGGCAAGGCTGGCAGTTGGCGGTGATCGACGCCCCCACGGCGACAAGCTCTTTGATCCTCTCGTTCCATTCCATGACTTCTTCACCTCCGGTTTTTTACGGAGCGGGTCGAACATGCCTGGCCCGCTTTCCGCATCCGGAGTCAAGTATGGGAGCGTTTGAGGAATGGGAACAGCCACACGGCTTCACTTTCATCATAGGTACAGCGATAAATTATATTGAACTGTAACCACGGCAATGATAACAAATTGTATCTGTATCAAACGCAATGCCGGTATAGAATCGAACCATCATGGGGACGTCCATAGGAACAAGTGGAGAAAAGATGTCGCTATACGAGGAAATCGCCCACCGGATCGGTGGACAGATCGAGCAGGGTACCTATCGGCCGGGAGACCGGATTCCGTCGATCCGCGAGTTGAGCCGCAAGATGCAGGTCAGCATCAACACGATCATGGAGGCATACGCGCAACTGGAGAACATGGGGATGGTCGAGGCCCGCCCGCAGTCGGGATACTACGTCCGCAGCCGCGTCCTCGAACCCGGCACCGTCACTTCGGAGAGGAAGACGGAGGAGGACCCGGTCCCGTGCTGCGTGTCCGTAGACGATATTCCCATGCGGACCATACTCACCCTGACGGACCCTTCCCTCGTCCCGCTCGGGGGAGGTGTTCCGAATATCGACCTGCTGCCGGTCGACCGGCTTAACCGGATGCTCGCCACGGAGTCCAGGCGGTTCCCCGTCCAGAGCGTTTCCTACACCGGTCCCCGCGGAATCCAGCGACTGCGCGTGCAGATCGCAAAGCGCTCCCTCGACTATGGCTGTACCCCGTCTCCCGAAGACATCGTCGTCACCTCCGGCTGCGTGGAGGCGGTGACGCTGGCGCTGCAGGCGACCTGCCGGCCGGGCGACACTGTCGCAATCGCGTCTCCCCTCTACTACACGTTTCTCCATTCGATCCAGTGGATGGGCCTGAAGGTCCTGGAGATCCCCTCCACTCCGCAGGAGGGGATGAGCATCGACGTTCTCGGCTACGCGATCCGGCATAACCCGGTCCACGCCTGCCTCGTGATCTCCAACTTCAACAACCCGCTCGGAAGCGTGATGCCGGACGACAGGAAACGTGAGCTGGTCGAGCTGCTTGCGCAACACGACATCCCGCTCATCGAGGACGATGTGTACGGCGACCTGGCCTTTGGCCCCTCTCGCCCCACGGCGGCAAAGGCCTACGACGAGAAGGGGCTGGTCCTGTACTGCTCCTCCTACTCCAAGACCCTCGCTCCCGGATACCGGGTCGGCTGGATCGTACCCGGAAGGTATCAGCGGAAGGTCCAGCAGCTCAAGGCCATGTTCAACATCTCCACCGCCACGCCGACCCAGCTGGCGATCGCCGAATTCCTCGTCAACGGCGGTTACGACCACCACCTGAGGAAGATCCGCCGCGTTTACAGCAGGCAGATCGCAAAGATCCGTGACGTCGTCGGCCGCCACTTCCCCGAAGGCACACGCGTCACCCGCCCCGATGGCGGATTCATCCTTTGGGTGGAAATGCCCGAAAAGGTCGACGCCTTCCGTCTCTACGAGGAAGCTCTGAAGAAGGGAATCAGCATCGCCCCTGGCACCCTCTTCTCGACGGCCGGACGATACGGAAACTGCATCCGCCTGAACGCCGCCTTCTGGTCGGAGCGAGTGGAGCAGGCGCTGGAAACGCTGGGTGCGATGGCCGGCGCGATGGCCGGGACCCGCTGAAACCTACGTGCCATGGGAACGTAGGACCCTGTCACCGCAATTTTTCGTCGCGAGACGAGTGAGACCCGAGGCGAGACGGCCAAGCGCAGGAACGAGAGCGGAGGCGTACTGGAGGTACGCCGCACAAGCGAGCGACGAGCACGGCCGGCGCAGCCCGGGTATCGCTCGTCACAGCAGAAAAGGCACACTCGGGGAAATGTGTGCCGTAATTGCGGGGATAGGGTCCTACGTTCCCATTTCCCAGGAGGCGAGGTACTTCTTCTGCTCGGGGGTCAGCCGGTCGATCCGGACGCCGGTGGCGTTGAGCTTCAGGCGGGCGATCTCCCGGTCGATCGCATCGGGCACCGTGTAGACTTTATTCTCCAGCGTCTTCCCGTGCCGCGCGAGATACTCGGCCGACAGCGCCTGGTTGGCGAAGCTCATGTCCATCACGTTCGAGGGATGTCCCTCGGCGGCGGCCAGGTTGATGAGCCGCCCCTCGGCCAGTATGTGGATCGCCCGGCCGTCGCGCAGGAGGTACTCCTCGACGAACGGACGGACGGTGCGGACCGATTTCGCGATCCGCGCGAGAGCGGGGATGTCGATTTCCACGTTGAAGTGGCCGGAGTTGCAGACGATCGCGCCGTCCTTCATCTTTACGAAGTGCTCCCGCCGGATGACGTTCAGGTTCCCGGTCAGGGTGCAGAAGATGTCCCCAACCTTCGCCGCCACGGCCATCGGGACCACGTCGAACCCGTCCATCAGCGCCTCGAGCGCCGGCAGCGGGTCGATCTCCGTCACCAGGACGCGCGCGCCCATCCCCTTGGCCCGCATCGCCAAACCCCGGCCGCACCAGCCGTACCCCGCCACGACGAAGCACGACCCGGCGATCAGCCGGTTGGTCGCCCGCAGAATGCCGTCGAGCGTGGACTGCCCCGTGCCATACCGATTGTCGAAGAGGTGCTTCGTCTTCGCCTCGTTCACGGCGACGATCGGGTACCGCAGGACCCCCTTCTCCCCCATGGCGGTCAGCCGGATGACCCCGGTGGTCGTCTCCTCCGTGCCGCCGATCATCCCCTTGAGGTACTCCTTCTTCTTCGTATGGACCACGGAGACGAGGTCCGCCCCGTCGTCCATCGTCATGTGGGGAGCGATGGCGAGCGCCTTCAGGATGTGGGAGTAGTAGGTGTTCCGGTTTTCCCCTTTGATCGCGAACGCCCCGATGCCGTCGTGCCGGACCAGCGACGCGGCCACGTCGTCCTGCGTGGAAAGGGGGTTGGAGGCGCACAGGGACACCTTCGCCCCGCCGGCGGAGAGGACCTGCGCGAGCGCGGCGGTTTCCGTGGTCACGTGCAGGCAGGCGGCGATGCGGATCCCCTTCAGGGGCTTCTCCTTCGCGAACCGCTCCCCGATGGACCGAAGGACCGGCATGTCCTTCTTCGCCCACTCGATGCGGTTTCGTCCCGCCGTCGCGAGCTTGAGGTCCTTCACGTCGTATCCGTTTCCGCGGCCCATGTCGCCCGTCTCCTTTGTCCCTGGTATCGTTAGCCCGCGTTCTTCCGCAGAGCGCTCACCTTGTCGGTCTTCTCCCAGGTGAACTCCGGGAGCTCCCGCCCGAAGTGGCCGAGCGCCGCCGTCTTCCGGTAGATCGGCCGCAGCAGGTTCAGCGACTTTGTGATCATCGCGGGCCGCAGGTCGAAGGTCTCACGGATCGCCCGCGAGATCCTCTCCTCCGGGATCCGTGCCGTGCCGAACGTTTCCACCATCACCGACACCGGCTCCGCCACCCCGATCGCGTAGGCGAGCTCGAGTTCGCATTTCCTCGCGAGCCCCGCCGCCACCACGTTCTTCGCCACGTGACGCGCCATGTACGCCGCGCTGCGGTCCACCTTGGAGGGGTCCTTCCCCGAGAACGCCCCTCCCCCGTGGCGGCTGTACCCGCCGTAGGTGTCGACGATGATCTTCCGTCCCGTGAGCCCCGTGTCGCCGTGCGGTCCGCCCACCACGAACCGGCCGGTGGGGTTGATGTAGAACTTCGCCTTCTTCGCCAGCAGCTCCTTCGGGATGGACTTCCGGATCACTTCCTCGACGATCCCTTCCGTGAGCGCCCTGCGGCTGACCTCCTCGGCGTGCTGGGCCGAGCAGACCACCGCGGTCACCTCCCGCGGGACCCCGTCCACGTAACGGACGGTCACCTGGCTCTTGCCGTCCGGCCGAAGCCACCGCAACACCTTCTTCTCCCTCGCCTCGGTGAGCCGGGCGCAGATCTTGTGGGCGAAGGAGATGGGCATCGGCATCCGCTCCTTCGTCTCGTCGCACGCGAACCCGAACATCATCCCCTGGTCGCCGGCGCCCTGCTTCTCGCTCGCCCCGCGGTCGACGCCCCGCGCGATGTCGACGGACTGCCGGTCGATCGCCGTGACGACGGCGCAGTTGTGCGCGTCGAACCCCTTGGCGTCTCCCGTGTAGCCGATCTCCGTGACGGTCTGCCGCACCAGCCCGGGGATGTCGAGCAGCGCCGTCGTCGTGATCTCGCCCGCCACGATGACCAGTCCCGTGGTCACCATCGTCTCGCAGGCGACCCGGCCCCGGGGGTCCTGCCGGAGGATCTCGTCGAGGACCGCGTCGGAGATCTGGTCCGCCACCTTGTCGGGGTGCCCGCCGGTCACCGATTCCGATGTGAAAAATAACTCCTTCATGCAAATGCGCTCCTGTCCGGGAAATTCAACGATTGTACGTCAAAACCGCTCTTCGGGGAAGACATCCTCGAGCTTCTTGCGAAGGAATTTTCCGATTTCCGCCGCCGTCCCGTGTTGCAGGAGACCTCCCACGAACTCCTTCGCCTCGTAGGCCACCGACTTCCGGAGGATCCGCTTCACCATGGGGATGGACATCGCGTTCATGCTGAGCTCGTCGAGCCCCAGGCCCAGGAGCACGTAGCTGAAGAACGGCTCGCCCGCCATCTCTCCGCACATGGACACCGGGATCCGGGCGTCGTGGCCGCCGTCGACGACCCGCCTGATCAGCCGGAGGACCGCCGGATGCAGCGGCTCGTACAGGTAGGAGACGTGCTCGTTCACCCGGTCGATGGCGAGGGCGTACTGGATGAGGTCGTTCGTGCCGATGCTGAAGAAATCGACCTCCCGGGCGAGCAGGTCGGCGATCATCGCGGCGGAGGGGATCTCCACCATGATGCCCAGGGCCATTTCCTTGTCGTAGGCGACCTTTCTCTTCCGCAGCTCGGCCTTCGCCTCCTCGACCACGGCCTTGGCCGCACGCAGCTCCCCCAGCCCGGAAATCATCGGGAACATCATCTTGACCTTCCCGTACATCGACGCCCGCAGGATGGCGCGCAACTGCTGCTTGAAGATCTCCTTCTCCCGGAGGCAGAACCGTATCGCGCGGAGGCCCATCGCGGGGTTCATCTCGTCGGCCAGCTCGACCTGGGATGCGAACTTGTCCCCTCCCAGGTCCAGCGTCCGTATGGTGACCGGGTGCCGCGCAAACTTCTCCGCGACGCGGCGGTAGGTATGGAAATGCTCCTCTTCGGAGGGCATGTCCCTGCGGTTCAGGAACAGAAACTCCGTCCGGTAGAGCCCGATCCCTTCCGCCCCGCCCCGCAGCGCGGAGTCCGCCTCCTCCGGGAACTCGATGTTGGCGTGGAGTCGCAGCGTCTTCCCGTCCCGGGTGACGGTCGGCAGCCGGGCGAACTTCGCCAGCTCCCGGACGCGGAGCAGGTACGCCTTCCGTTTCTCCTGGTACTCCCGGACCGTCTCCGGGGTGGCCCGCAGGATGACGATCCCTTCCTCGCCGTCCAGGATGACCTCTTCGGGCTCCGTGTACTCCTCCGTCACCTTTTCCAGGCCCACCACGGCGGGGATCCCCAGGGTGCGCGCGGTGATCGCGGTGTGCGACGTCCGGCTTCCGACGTCGGTCGCGAACCCCAGGACCGGGCTCTTCAGTATCTGCGCCGTGTCCGCGGGGGAGAGGTCGTGGGCGATCACGATCAGGGGCTCCCGGATGGAGGAGATCGAATCGACGGGCCGCCCGGCGAGGTTCTCCAGCACCCGGTGGCCGATCTGCCGCAGGTCGTGGCCCCGCTCGCGGAGGTACTGGTCCTCGATCCGGTGGAACGTCTCCAGGAGGTTCTGGAGGACCTTGTTGAACGCCCAGTCGGCCTTGTACTGGTTCTCCCGGATGAGGCGGAGGGTCTGGTCGACGAGCATCGAGTCCTCGAGAAGCGCCAGGTGGACGGAGAGGATCTGGTAGTGCTCGGAGGAGTGGTCCTTCACCCCCTCGCGGATGGCCAGGATCTGTTCCTTGGACCGGCTCACCGCGCGCAGGAAGTCGGCGGCCTCCTCCTCGACCTTCTCCCGGGGGACCGCCGACTGGACCGAGGAAGGCAGCGCGCGGCTCAGGAAGAAGCCCCGGCCGATGGCCACCCCACCGGAGGCCGGGATGCCGCGCAGGACCTTCATTTTCGAACGTCCGCCGTCCGCCAAGGGACCTACTCCTCTCCGAATTTCCCTGCGATCAGCAGGCCGATGGCGTCCACCGCCTCCGCCGCGTCGGGGCCGTTCGCCAGGATCACGACGCGGGAGTCCCGGGGCGCCGCCAGCATGAGCACTCCCATGATGCTCTTTGCGTTCACGTCCACTCCGTCCTTGCGGATCCGTATCTCCGAGGCGAACCGGTTGGCAAGATGGACGAGCTGCGCCGCCGCCCGCGCGTGCAGCCCCAGCCGGTTCACGATCTCGAACTCCCGCTCGACCCGCGGGGTTTCCGTTTCCATGGTTTCCCGTCCCTCTCTCTTCATATCCTCATTGCCAGAGCAGCAGCGCCCCGATCATCAGCAGGAACAGCAGGATCTCCGACGGGGACACCGCTTTACGGAACAGCACCGTCAACAGGTGAACGGTCAGCGCCGCGACGAAGAGGAACGCGGGGGCCGTCCCGTTCCCGAACAGGAAGGCGGCCTTGCTGGCGGCCGCGCCCGCGTACGCCCCTCCCAGGATCGCCGCGACGATCTTGCGGTCCGCCGTCTTCCCGGCGAACCCCGCGCCCTTCAGGAACTGGACCGCGCTCTCCTCCCCCGCGATGCCGGCGGCGAACCCTTTCCGCCGGATCGAGAGGTGCGACACGTTGTACAGCAGCAGGAGCGCCGCGATCCCCAGGAACGGGTGGACGAGGGCCAGGATAGCTCCCGCCACGGAGGCCATCGGCCGCAGGGCGCCCCAGAAATAGGCGTCCCCGATCGCCCCCAGCGACCCCATCAGCCCGACCTTGAACGTCCCGATCTCCCGGGGATCCGCCTCCCCCGCCGCGGTCCGCTCCTCAAGCCGCAGCGCGGCGCCCAGGATCACCCCCGCCATGGACGGCTGGGTGTTGAAGTACTCCAGGTGGCGCTTGAGGGCCTTTGTCAGATCTTCCGGCCGGTCGCGGTAGAACTCCCGGAGCGCCGGAAGGATGCTGTAGGCGAAACCGACGTTCTGCATCCCCTCGTAGTTCCAGCACCCCTGGAGGAAGAACTGGCGGCGCCACGCGCTTCGCCATGCCGCCCTGCCCAGCCCCTCCATATCAGCCCACCCACCGGTAAAAGAACGTGGCCGCGAACACCATCCCCATCGTCAGGTAGAACGCGGGAGCCGTCCGGTCGGTGCGGGTGCACGAGAAGACCGAGGCCGCCCCCAGCAGGGGGAGCACCGGCAGCAGCGCGGCGAAGAGGTTCCTGCTGGCCGGGCCGAAGCGGGGGAGGAGCAGCTTTCCGACGGCGACGCCCGCCCCGGTGAACGCGAGCGAGAGGACCGCCCCCGAAAGGGCGAAGAGCGTCACGCCCGCAAGGAGGCCGTGCTCCACGGACCGGAAGTCCCCCCGCTCCACCGACTCGGCGGTCAGCGCGGCGATCCGGCCGTTGACGCGCCGCACGAGCCGGTCGGCGGCCTTGCCCAGCTCCGCGCAGGGCACGGAGAGGAGCAGCACGGCGGCGAAGCTTCCCGCGGAGAGGCCTACGGAGGATGCCGCGACGGCGGCGGCGGCCCCCCCGAACATCGCGGCCCCCGTGTCGTCCGGCGGGATCGACGCCCCCACCGGCAGGCGCGCCAGGTACAAGAGCTCCATGATCGCTCCCACCTGCGCGCCGGCATAGACGTTCCCGAACACGGCCCCCATCGCGGTGGCGACCACGAGGGGGCGGTGGAGCATAACTTGGAACGCGGCCGTACGGTCGAGGTACGCGATCGCCCCGATCACAACCGCGAGGAGAAACTGGAAACCCATGGACTATTCCCGCTCGGGCTCGTAGGAAGTTCCCGCCTCGAAGGGGGTGGCGCGGACCACGACGGCGATTCCGTCGTGGCAGAAGCAGTGGACCGCGTCGAAATCCTCCGGAGAGAAGAACACCGACGGGGAGATTTCCACCTTTCCTGCGGCGTAGTGCAGGTTGCCGATGTTGAGGGAAGAGAAACGGACTCCCGCGTGATGGATCCGGAGGGCGTCCGCGAACGTCGAGCAGAGAAGGATCGCCTTCCACCCCTCCCGGTCGATCTCCGCCAGCGTCCGGACGACTTCCGGAATCCCGCAGAACACGACGCGGACCGACGAAGGCACCGCCAGCTCCATGACGGAACGGAGGAACGGGTTCCCGGCGAGTTCGTCGTTCACCACCAGCAGGCAGTTGGCGCCCGTGTGCGGCAGCCACGTCTCCACGACCTGGCCGTGGACCAGCCGGCAGTCGACCCGAACCAGCTCCAGCGGCATCGCTACTTCTTCTCCGCCCGTTTCTTCAGCATGTCGCCGGGGATCGTGATGTTGCGCTGGCCGTATTCCTGGAGATGCCGCGCCAGTTCCGGGAGGGACATCGTGACGCGGGCCATCGGAAGCTTGATCATCATGGGGAGGTTGACCCCCGTCACCACCTCCACCTGGTGGGTCCCCAGGAACGAGAGGCCGATGTTGGACGGGGTGCCGCCGAACATGTCGGTCAGGAGGATGGCCCCCTTCCCCAGGTCGACCGTGCGGATCGCCCCCTCGATGGCCTTGTGGATCTCGTCCATCCCCATCTTCGGGTCGATGTCCACGGCGACCGAGTTTTCGACCTTCCCGACGATGATCTCGGCCGCCCGCAGGAGCTCGGTGGCCAGGCATCCGTGCGAGATCACGACGACTCCGATCATGAAAGACTCCTGCGGGAAGAGGACGAACGGTGAAGGTCGCGGTGGACCACGACCGGCGCCGAATCCCCGCCGATGGCCTTCGACAGGGCCTCCGCGACGGCCACGGAGCGATGCCTGCCGCCCGTGCATCCGATCCCCAGCGTGAAATACGCCTTTCCTTCCTTTGTATAGAGCGGGAGGAGGAAATGCAATACGGAGGTCATCAGGCGGATGAACTTCTTCGTGGCCGGCGCCGAAATGACGTATCCCCGGACCTTCCGGTCCAGTCCGGTGAGCGGCTTCATGGCGGGAACGAAGTTGGGGTTGGGCAGGAACCGGACGTCCAGCACCATGTCCGCCTCCGAGGGGATCCCGTACCGGTACCCGAAGGAGACGATGCTGACGCGCAGCCTCCCCTTTTCCCTCATGCAGAAGCGGTGCAGGAGGGCGTCGCGCAGCTGGTGGACGGTGAACTGCGTCGTGTTGAGCACCGTGTCGGCCATCTCCCGCAGCGGGGTGAGGACCTTCCGCTCCTGCCGGATCGCCTCCTTGGCGCCGCCGCGCCCTCCGAGCGGATGCTTCCGGCGGGTCTCGCTGAACCGGCGCAGCAGCTCTTCGTCGTCCGCGTCGAGGAAGAGCACATGGACGCCGTGGCCCCGCTCCTGCAGCTCCTCGATCACCCGGGCGAAGTCCGGAAGGAACTCGCGCCCCCGCACGTCGGCCACGAGGGCGATCTTCGCCCCCTCCCCCCGCGCTTCGGAGACGAGGTCGATGATCTTCGGCAGGAGGACGGGAGGGGTATTGTCGACGCAGAAGTAGCCGAGGTCCTCGAATACCTTCGCCGCCGTGCTCTTCCCCGAACCGGAAAGCCCCGTCAGGAGGACCAGGCGGGAACGGCGCTCTGCGCCCTTGGCGGGTTTCACCGGGGGGTCCCTTCCTCCGTCCGCCGGGTCTGCCGCTCCACGAGATCGCGCGCGGCGTGGACCCCCTGCGTCTTCAGGATATGGTTCCGGACCGCGACCTCCACGATCGTCGCAAGGTTCCGCCCCGGCGAGATAGGGATGAGGAGCGTCGGGAGAGCCACGCCGAGGAACGTCGTCCTGCGGTCCTCGAGCCCGAGACGGTCGTATTCCTTCGCCGGGTCCCACTCCTCGATCCGGATGACCACCTCCACCTTCTTGAGGTCGGTGATCGCCGAAAGGCCGAAAAGGTCCCGCAGGCTGATGATCCCCAGGCCCCGGATCTCCATGTGGTGCCGGGTCAGGTCGCTGCCGCACCCCAGGACGGTGGAGGGGCCCCGCTTCTCCAGGTGGATGACGTCGTCGGCGACGATCCGGTGCCCGCGGAGGATGAGGTCGAGCGCGCACTCGCTCTTCCCGATGCCGCTCGGCCCCTGGAGCAGGACCCCCAGGCCGAGCACGTCCATCAGGACGCCGTGCACCGTGGTCGTCTCGGCGAAGATCTTCCCGAGGGCCTTGAGCGTGTCCTCGATCAGCTCCGTGGTGGGAAGGGGCGAGGACAGGAGAGGAACCGCGTTGCTGTCGGCGGCCGAACGGAGGACGGCGGGAACGGGGAATCCCCCGCCCACCACGGCGCACGCCATCGGGCCGGCGAAGAAGGCGTCGGCGATCCCGATCTGCCGGATCTGCGGCTGGGCTTCGAAGTAGGTGATCTCGGTCTCCCCGAGGACCTGGATGCGTCCCTCGTGGATCGACTTCACCTCGCCGGTCATCGCCAGCCCGGCCTTCTGGACGCGCTGGTCCGCGATCTCCCGCGCCAGTCCGCCGGCCCCTGCCAGAAGCCGCAACCCGAGCTGCGCGCCGCACGCCTGGAGAAACCGGTCGACCGTGATGGGCACTTCCCCTGCCTCCTTATCCCCTACGGCATCAGCCCTTGTCGTCTTCCTCCCGGAGGATCCTGCGGAGGTCCTCCGCGTCCGCCGCGCCGAGGAGCGACTGGCGGAACCGCGCGTCCTTGAGCAGCCGGGAAACGCGGGCCAGTACCTTCAGGTGCAACCCCGCCGACTGCTCGGGGGCTACGATCAGGAAGAACAGCTGCGCCGGCTTGCCGTCGCTCGAATGGAACTGCACGCCAGCCCGGCTGCGGCCGAAGACGGCGACGAGGCGGCCGAGCCCCGGGACCTTGCCGTGCGGGATCGCCACCCCGTCCCCGATTCCGGTGCTTCCCAGGCTCTCCCGTTCCATCAGGATGGAGGTCAGGTCCTGCGCCGAGAGCGACGGGACGCCGGCCGCGACCGTCTCGGACATCTCGCGCAGCACCCCCTCTTTCGTCTCCGCCCGGAGGTCGTCCAGGATGCCCCCGGGGGAGACGAGGTCCAGGATCTTCATCGGGCGGAAGGCTCCGTGAACCCGATGTTCCCGTCCTGCTGCCGGAAAACGACGCTGGGCTGGTTGGTCTCCTGGTTGACGAACATCACCACGTCCACCCGGAGGAGATCGAGGTGGTGGGCGGCCTCCTCCACGCTCATCGGCTTGGGGAGGAAATTGTCGGAGCGGACGATCCGCAGCCCCCCTCCGCTCTCCTGGATCGTGAGGGAGGATCCCGAAACGACCGGCGCCGGAAGGGGCCCCGTCGCCTTCTCCTTCCGCCGTTCCCGGTATTTCTTGAGCTGCCGCTCGACCTTGTCGCACACCAGGTCGATCGCGGAGTACAGGTCTTCGGTGGACTCGAACGCCTTGATCGTGATCCCCTTGCCGGTGGCGAACACCTCGGCGATGTGCCGGTACTTCTCCACCGAAAGGGTGACGTGCGCGTCGAACGGCTTGTCGACCACCTTCTGGACTTTCGAAATCTTCTCGATCACATAGTCCTTCAAGGACTTGCTCGGATCGACGTGTCGGAACGTGACGGTTACGTTGCTCACTCCCTCTCCCTCCTTTGCGGAAACGGTCTTCTGCGGCAAAAAAACCTCTAAAACAGCTTCTTTCTCCTCGACGAGGGGAGCATCCCCAGCTGGGCCCGGTACTTCGTGACGGTGCGGCGGGCGATCCGGATCCCCTGGTTCCGGAGAAGGCGCATCAACTCCTGGTCGGACAGCGGCTTCTCCCCTCCCTCGGCGGAGATGATCTCCCGGATCTTCTCCTTCACCGACTTGGAGGCGATGTCCTCCTCCCCCCCGTCGCGGTTCAGCCCCGAGTTGAAGAAGTATTTCAGCTCGAAAATGCCGTGGGGCGTGTAGACGTATTTACCGCTCGTCACCCGCGAGACGGTGGACTCGTGCATCGAGATGTCCTCCGCGACGTCCCGGAGGGTCAGCGGCCGAAGGGCCTTCGGGCCCCGATCCAGGAAATCGCGCTGCAGCTTGATGATGCTCTCCACAACCTTATAGATGGTCCGCTGCCGCTGCTGGATGCTCTTGATGAACCACAGCGCCGAGTTGATCTTCTGCTTGAGGAACTCCCGGTCCTCCTTCGGCAGCGAATCCCCTTCCGCCAGGAGGCGCCGGTAATAGGAGCTCAGGCGCAGACGGGGCTGGCCGTCCTCGTTCAGGGTGATCACCCACTGGTTGTCGACCTTGAAGACGTAGACGTCGGGGGTGATGTAGTGGACGTCGTCCCTCGAGAACTCCCTTCCCGGCTTGGGGGAAAGGGACACCAGCTTCTGGTACGCCTCCCGGACCGCCTCGCGGGAAATCCGGAGCCGCCGGGAGATCCCCGCCAGGTCGCCGCGTGAAAATAGATCGAAATGGTCGGTCAGGATCTTCAGGGAAAGGGCGAAGTCCTCTCCCCTTGCCCGCGCCTGGATCAGCAGGCACTCCCTCAGGTCCCGGGCGCCCACTCCCTGCGGGTCCAGGGTCTGGATCTTTTCGATCGCCCGCTCCACCGCCTCCTGGGACTCCGACAGGGTCAGGGCGGCCTCCTCGGCGGAAACCCTCAGGTAGCCGTTCTCGTCGATGTTCCCGATGAGGTAGGTGGCGATATGCCGGAACGCTTCATCGGCGTTGGACAGGCCCATCTGCCACTCCAGGTGCTCGGCAAGATTGGGCTTCCGGGTGAGCAGGTTCTCGTAGTAGGGGCGCCCGTCGTCTTCCTCCCGCTCCTGCTCGCCGCGTCCCTCCGACTGCGCTCCGTCTCCGAAGTAGTAGTTCCAGTCGATCCGGTCGATCAGCCCTTTTTCCGACCGGAGGGGCGTCTCCTGGCCGGTCGGGGCAGAGCCTTCCTGGGGAGCCGCGCCGGCCTCCCCGGACCCGGCCCGCTCCTCCGGGGCCTCCTCCCCTTCGGGCGTCCCCTCGTTTGATTCTTCGAGGATGGGGTTCTTTTCGAGTTCTTCCCGGATGGCTTGCTGGAGTTCAAGGCGTGAAAGTTGCAGGAGCTTGATCGCCTGCTGCAGCTGGGGCGTCATCACCAGCTGCTGGCTCAATTTCAGGGATTGTCTCAGCTCCAGCGCCATCCCGCCCCCAGGCGATCAGAGGGTAAATCCATCTCCGAGATAGATTTCCCGAACGCGCGCCGACGCTGCGATCTCCTCCGGATTCCCTGCCAGCAGGATCTCTCCCTCCGAGATGATGTACGCTCGGTCGCACACCTTGAGGGTGTCGCGCACGTTATGATCCGTTATTATAACCCCGATTCCCATTTCTTTTAAGCCAAGTATGATCTGCTGCAGGTCGGCGACCGAGATCGGGTCGATCCCCGCGAACGGCTCGTCCAGGAGCAGAAAGGAGGGCGACATCACCAGCGCCCGCGCGATCTCCACGCGCCGCCGCTCCCCCCCGGAGAGCGAAAGACCCAGGGTTTCGGCCACATGGGAGATGCGCATCTCCCGGAGAAGGTGCTGGAGCCGCTCCTCCCGTTCGCCCTCGGACAGCGGCGTTTCCTCAAGGAACGCAAGGATATTCTCGCGGACGGAAAGCTTGCGGAAAACCGACGGTTCCTGGGGGAGATACCCGAGCCCCATCCGCGCCCTCACGTGCATCGGCAGGCGGGTGACCTCCTGGCCGTCGAGCAGGACCTCGCCCCTTTCCGGGGCCACCAGGCCGACCATCATGTAGAAAACGGTCGTCTTCCCCGCCCCGTTGGGCCCCAACAGCCCCACGACTTCCCCGGGGCCGATGTCAAGCGTGACCCCCTTGACCACCTCCCGGCTGCGGTACCGCTTCGCAAGGTCCCTGACGGCAAGCGATTTCACCGTCCGCCCTTCTCCTTTTTCTCGGTCTGCCCCTTCGGCTGGATGATCGCCTTGACGCGGCCCCCTTCCCCCCCCGACACCACGGAGCGGTTCTCGCGGAGGTAGATGGTCGCCGTCTCCCCCTTCAAGGTGTTCCCTCCCTGGATGACGTCGGCCCCCCCCGTCAGGACGATCCGCTGTTCCAGGTTGTAGAACACGGCGTGCGCCGCCCGGGCTTCCCGATCCGCCTGGATAACCCGCACATTTCCGTCCGCCACGATCTTCTCGACGGCGCCCGAGGCGGAACTGTACTCCGCGAACAGCCGGTCGGAGAAGAGGGTCACATCCTCCTGTTTTGCGACCACGTTCCCCTCGAAGGTCACCGAGTTCTTGACGCTGTCGGCGAGGAGCCGGTCCGCGGCGATCTCGACGGGCCGGCTGCCCAGCTCCTCGGGGCGGAGCATCCGGCGGTCCTCCGCGGAGACGAGGGAGGCCGCCGCAAGGATCAGGACGACAAGACGAAAGGTCCGCATCCGCATCGTCTCACCCCTTCCTGCGAAGCGCCCGGGCCGGCAGCACCCGGGTCTTCGGCCGTTCGAGCTCCACTTTCCCCTCCCGCCATCGCCAGACCAGGTTGTCCCCCGCGACCGCCAGGCCGGGGCCCGAAAGGTTCGCATCCCCCGGCGCGGTCAACGTCCGCTCCGGGAGGGAAAGGCGCGCGAAAGCGACGGAGGCGACCCACCCCCCCCGGTCTTCCGCGGAACCTCCCGAAGGTAGGACGATCCGCCCCGTCCGCATGTCCCAGCGGGCCTCCGGGGCGCGCACGACCACTTCGCCCCGCTGGCCCGGAAGCAGGAGGGTCACGCCGGTGGCGGAGAGATCTTCCGAAAGCACGCGGTAGGAGACAACGTCGGAGAGAAGCCGGTACGTCGCTTCTCCGTTCCGTACCTCCCGCATCTCCACGTTCCGGAGAACGATCTGCGGCCCCGGCGGGGGTTCGCTGCCGGAGATTCCTTCGGCGCCCGGAGTCCTCTCGCTTTTC
>Ga0214473_10001181_pt1 | contig 35383 bp, 28 predicted proteins | sample RVTome_7_FD_203509 | JGI IMG/M metagenome (GOLD analysis project Ga0214473, IMG submission 203509) | Soil microbial communities from uranium-contaminated site in the Upper Colorado River Basin, Wyoming, United States - RVT98D197 | ecosystem: Environmental > Terrestrial > Soil > Contaminated >... | reverse complement strand
ACAATTCCTACGCGTGGGCGATCTCCGGCCTTATTGGCCGCTCGTATGACATTTCGGCAGACGGCCGGCGCTTTCTGGCCATCAAGCCGGCGTCCGAACAAACGGGCGCGCCCAGCAACCTCATCGTAGTGCAGAACTGGTTTGAGGAGTTGCAGCGGCGCGTGCCGGCGGGGAAGTAGTAGGATTAGGAAACAGCAGATTCCTCCTCACTTCGGTCGTCGGAATGACAGGCTCTCAGTATTTTCCAACCGATTGTTAAGGAACGATGGTGACCAAGAGGTCTTTGGCTTCGACTTGGTCGCCGAGGGCCACGTGGATTTTGGCGACGCGGCCGGCGATGGGGGCGTAGATATTGGATTGCATTTTCATGGCGTCGAGGGTGATGAGCTTGGTTTCGCGCTGGACCGCCTGATTCAATTCCACGGAAACTTTGGTGATCATTCCGGCGGTGGGCGCGCCGACCTGGCCGGGATCGGCGGGATCGGCCTTGGGATGGGCGCGGGCCACGACGCGGAGCCCGTGGTCGCGTACGTTGACCTCGCGCGGCTGGCCGTTCAATTCGAAAAAGAGGGTGCGGGTGCCGTCGGGGCGCGGCTGGCCGGTGGCCAGGAAGCGGATGACCAGCGTCTTGCCGGCTTCGATGGAGACGGTGACTTCCTGGTCGGGGCGCAGGCCATAGAAAAAGACCGTGGTGGGCAGCACGCTGACGTCGGCAAAGTCCTGGCGAAGTTTGTCGAATTTCAGGAACACGTCCGGGTACATCAGGTAGCTGAGTAATTCGTCGCGACTCACGGCGCGGCCCAACTGTTTTTCCAGGTCCAGGCGCGCGGCGGCCATGTCCAGCGGCGGGAGTGATGTGCCTGCGCGAACTTCCGGGGGCCGGGCGCCGCGGAGAATGATGCGCTGGACGTCCGGGGGCCAGCCGCCAGGCGGAGTGCCCAAGGCTCCGGAAAACATCTCCACGACGGAACTGGGGATGGCCAGGTCGTGGTGCGCGTCGAGCTTCAAAATATCCTGCGGGCGCATGCCTCGCGCGACGAGAAACAGAGCCATGTCTCCGACCACTTTGCTCGAGGGCGTGACTTTGACGATGTCGCCGAAGAGCTGGTTGACTTCGCCGTAGGTGCGCTCGACTTCGCGCCAGGAATGGGCCAGGCCCATGGCCGAGGCCTGCTCGCGCAGGTTGGTGTACTGCCCGCCGGGGATTTCGTGCTGATAGACGTTGGCCGAGCCGGCGTGCGGGCCGGTATCAAACGGCAGGTAGTAGCTGCGCACGGTCTCCCAATAGTCGGAGCAGTCGTTGAGGGCGGCGACGTCCAGGCCGGTGTCGCGGGGCGTGTGGCGCAGCGCTTCGACGACGGAGTTCATATTGGGCTGGCTGGTGCAGCCGCTCATGGCGGCGATGGCGGCGTCGGCGGCGTCCACGCCGGCGTCGGCGGCTTTGAGGATGGAGGCGGCGTTGAGGCCGCTGGTGTCATGAGTGTGAAAGTGAATGGGGAGGCCGATTTCTTCGCGCAGGGCCTTGACCAGCGTGAATGCGGCCTCCGGTTTGCATACGCCGGCCATGTCCTTGATGCAGAGAAAATGAGCGCCGAGTTTTTCGAGCTGCTTGGCGAGGTCCAGGTAATATTTCAGCCCATATTTCGGCCGGGCGGGATCGAGCAGGTCTCCGGTATAGCAGATGGCGGCTTCGCAGACGGCGCCGATTTCGAGCAGGGAATCAATGGAGACGCGCATGTTGTCGATGGAGTTGAAGGCGTCGAAGACGCGAAAGATGTCAATGCCCTGGGCGTGAGCCTCGCGCAGAAAATCGGAAATGACATTGGCGGGATAGGAGGCGTAGCCGACGGCGTTGGCGCCGCGGGTCAGCATCTGGAAACAGATATTGGGGATGCGCTGGCGGAGTTCGCGCAGGCGCTGCCAGGGATCCTCGTACAGAAAGCGCATGGAGGTGTCGAAAGTCGCGCCGCCCCACATTTCCAGGCTGAAGAGGTCGGGCAGGCGGCGGGCGATGGTCTCGGCGGTGGGCAGCAGGTCATGGGTGCGGACGCGCGTGGCCAGCAAGGACTGATGGGCGTCGCGGAAAGTGGTGTCGGTGAGAAGAAGCCGCTGCTCCTGGCGGGCCCACTGCGCGAAACCGCGCGGTCCGAGCGTTTGCAGCAATTGGCGCGTGCCGGGCGGAGGAGTGGTGCGGTCTTCGCGGGGCAACGGTGGCAGCTCAAAGACTTCGGGCACCTTGCGGCCTTTGACCTGGGGATTGCCGTTGAGGATGACGTCGCCGATGTAGCGGAGGAGCTTGGTGGCGCGATCGGCGCGCTGCGGCAAGCGAAAAAGTTCCGGTGATTCGTCGAGGAACGAGGTGGTGACCAACCCTTCGCGGAAACGAGGGTGGCCGATGACATTTTCCAGGAACAGGATGTTGGTCTTGACGCCGCGGATGCGGAATTCGCGCAAGGCGCGGTCCATGCGATGGCAGGCGCCTTCGAGCGTGGTGCCCCAGGCGGTAATTTTCACCAGCAGGGAATCGTAATAGGGGGAGAGCGAGGCGCCGGCGTAGGCCGTGCCGCCGTCCAGACGAATGCCGAAACCGGCGGGGGAGCGATAGGTGGTCAGCTTGCCGTAGTCGGGCGCGAAATTGCTTTCGGCGTCTTCGGTGGTCACACGGCACTGGATGGCCGAACCGTAGAGCGGAACTTCGCGCTGCTGGGGCAGAGAGAGCGGCGGCGAGTGGAGCGGATGGCCTTCGGCGATGCGGATCTGCGCCTGCACCAAATCAATGCCCGTCACCATTTCGGTGACGGTGTGTTCGACCTGGATGCGCGGGTTGACTTCGATGAAGTACCAGCGGTTGGCGTCGGCGTCGAGCAGAAATTCGAACGTGCCGGCGTTGCGGTAGTCGGCTTTCTTCGCCAGAACAACCGCCGCGGCGCAGAGTTCCTGGCGGATAGAGGGCGACAGATGCGACGCGGGCGCCACTTCGACCACTTTTTGGTGGCGGCGCTGGACGGAGCAGTCGCGTTCCCATAGATGCAGCAGGTTGCCGTGATGGTCGGCGAGAATCTGCACTTCCAGGTGGCGGGCGCGGGCGACGTATTTTTCCAGGAATACGGAGGCGTCGCCGAAAGCCGAGCGGGCTTCGTTTTGCGCCTCTTCGAGGAGGCTGTCGAGGTCGGCGGCCTGGTGCACGACGCGCATGCCGCGGCCGCCTCCGCCCATGGCCGCCTTGATGATCACGGGGTAGCCGATCTGTTGGGCGATTTTGCGGGCCTCGGCGGCGGAGCGCACAGGTGTTTCCGCGCCGGGCAGAACGGGCACTCCCGCAGACGCGGCCAGGCGGCGGGCGGCGGTCTTGTCGCCCAGCAATTCCAGCAATTGCGGCGTGGGCCCGATGAAGGTGATGCCGGCTTGGGCGCAGGCGCGGGCGAAGACGGGATTTTCCGAGAGGAAGCCGTAACCGGGATGGATGGCGTCCACCTTGCGCTCGCGGGCGAGTGAGACGATGCCTTCGATGTCCAGGTAGGCTTCCACGGGGGACTTGCCTTCGCCCACCAGGTAGGCTTCGTCGGCCTTGAAGCGATGCAGGCTCAGGCGGTCTTCCTGGGAATAGATGGCGATGGTGCGCAGGTCGAGCTCGGTGGCCGCGCGGAAGATGCGGATGGCGATTTCGCTGCGGTTGGCAGCCAGCAGGCGGCGAATGGGACGGATGCCGGAGACAGGCTGGGCGGGCGATTTGGGAAGGGTACTCATGGCGCTTATGTGCACACAGTTCAGCCGGCGATCGAATCGTCCTGCGGCGAATGAAGTTTACAGCTACAGACCGGGCCGGGACCTCGTAGCCAGACACGGGAGTTTACAACAAAAAGGAGAAGGGCTCAGGTCCGATTGTGCGGCACTGAGCCCATGGTTGCGGGGGCCAGATTTGAACTGGCGACCTTCGGGTTATGAGCCCGACGAGCTACCAGACTGCTCCACCCCGCAGAAGCATCTTAGCGGAACGTTTGCGGGGCGTCAAACCGGGCGAAAAATAGAGAGGCCCGCCGGCGGGACTGCCCGGCTCGGACGGGCTACCAAGAATTGTACGGCGAGCCTTCGAAGGGCGAGACGGTGTCGGAATTCGAGTGCACGTCGGAAAGGCCGGACGCGGTTTGGTCGGGACTGAGCAGCACGTCTTCGAAATCCAGCCGCCAGTCTCGCATGCGCGTCATGGGGTCGATCGGCACCTCGCGCAGATAGCCGGCCGAGGCCATCTCTTCGAGCGATGGCGGGGCCTGCTGCTTGTCCAGGGTGTATTGCTGGATGGCGCTGCGGAGGGTTTGCAAATCCTGCTTGAGCACGGCTTCGCGTGCGCGGACGATGGAGCGCTGATACTGGCCGGCGGCGATACCGACCAGCACCATGATGATGGCGATGACCGTTATCATCTCGATCAGGGTGAATCCGCGCTCGTCCTTTTTTTCCGGCGGGCTGTCCGCCAAGACTGAGGGCGGACCCGCACCCGTGCGTGGGGAGCGTGAGCGAGACGATGGAACCAGGGTGTGAGCTGCCAAGTTCATGGTTACCAGTCCGAATAGCGCGTGCCATCGAGAGCGGTTCCGTTCGACAGCGAGTAAACATCGAAGACGTTCTGGCCGCCCCAACTGCGTGAGTCGGGATCGTCCTGTACCGCGCGCTGGCCCCATGCGGTGCTCCCGGTCATGGGGTCCTCGGGGATGCGCCGCAGGAAACGGACGTGGCGGATGGCGTCTTCTAATCCCGCGCCCTCGGTCGAAGGAGTCAGCGGTGAAGCACCCGGCGGCACGCCGATTCCGGGCAGCAGCAAGCCCTGGCCGGGTCCCGCCTGCGCCACAATCTCCACCCCCGCGACCAGTGTCTCCAAATCGGGGGGATAGCCCTCGGAGCCGGCTGCGACGCGAATCAGATTCCGATCGGAGGCGTCCTTGTAACGGTCAATGGCGTCGCGCATCTCCCGCAGACTGCGGCGGAGCTCAGACTCCTTCTGGCGCATCACCGTGAACCGCGCCACGGGTATGGCCGCGGTCGCCAGCACCAGGAGTATGGCACAGGCGATGATCAGCTCGAGCAGGGTCATGCCGGCCTGCGCCGGAAACGCGTAGCGGCGTGTCTCGATCCGTCGGCACATGGTCACCTATTCCAGCCTAGGGTGTGACGTTCAAGGTGGCTTCGCTGGTGACCAGCGGCAGAGCCCGCTGCTGGGAATCTCGGGCATTGACTTGGAGGACGGAGAGCGGCGAGCTGCCCGGCGCGACCCCGCGCACCACGATGCCAAAAATCGTGCCGGTACCGCTGATGCCCGGCGTGTTGGGCATGCGCGTGGCGGAGATGATGGCTTGCCCGCGTTCTCGATCCGCGCGATGCACAATGGCCACGGGTTGGGTCCCGCCGGAGAGGAAGCCTCCCTGGCGCACATCTTCCACGGAAACCACGGCCGGATTGTATTGCAGCAGCACCGGAATCGAGAAGAGGTCCTGAGCGTCTTGCACCACCAGTCCGATGATGGTGGTCTCGCCGACTCGCAACGTGCTGGCGGCAGGCTCAAAGCGCAGCCGAGCCATCTGCCCCTGCGGAGCGCCGGGCGCGGCCTGAGCACCCGGAGGCACCGGTGCAGGAGCCCCCGGCGCGGCAGGTGGAGCCCCTGGCGCGGGCGCAAGCGGCGGGGAGAGCACCTCCGTGTCCAGCCGGATGGCGGGATTGGTATCGGTCCCGGAGGCGATGCTGCGCAGATTCTCCGCGGTCAGGTTGAGCTTACGAATGATGTGCGGGATCACAACGATCAATACTTCGGAATCCTCGTCCTGCACGTGCTCCTGGGAAAAGAAATAGCGCAAGAACGGAATCTGGGAAAAGCCCGGCCATCCCGTAACGGACTTGGTCTGCGAGTTGCGAATGAGCCCTCCCAGGACATTGACCTCGCCGTCCCGGAGCCGCACGTCGTGTGAAATGCTGCGAGTGCTGATGATGGGCTGGTTGATCCCGCCGATGCTCGACGTTCCGGTCACTGAGGAGACCTCGACGACAAGTTTCATGCTGACTTCGTCATTTAGATGAATGCGGGGTGTCACGTCCACGTTGACGCCGACATCCAGATACTGAAATTGCGTGTTGACCAGGGGGTTGATGACGCCCCCGGCGGCGCCCGCGGCGCCAACACCCACGCCGGCCTGGAAGCTTCCAGTGGCCACCGGCACGCGGTCACCGATGCGCAGTTTGGCGGCCAGTCCGTCCACGATGCGGATGCTCGGATCGTCAATGATCTTCGTCTGGCTGTCAGTCAGAAGCGCAGTGGCCGTCGCTCCGGGCAGGGTGATGCTGTAGTCGGCGGTGCTAAGGCTCTTGAGTTCGTTGAGCGGGATAGACGAAGTCGTGGTCGAAGTTGAGGACGACGAAGTAGAAGATGACGAATTCGGGTTGAAGGCCAGAGATGCGGTGGTGCCGGGACTGATGCCTAGATCGCGCAGCCGGTCGCGGCGCGCCTGAAGCACGGCAAACTGAATCAGCACCTCCGGCTTGGCCTTGTCCAGGTCGTTGACGATCTTCTCGATCAGCATGATCTTGTCAGGGGTATCGCGAACCACGATGGCATTCTGCGAATTGAACTGCTGGATGCGGCGCAGGTCCAGCAATTGGCGCAGGACGTTGATGATTTCCGTCAATTCCTGGGGCAGGATGGTGTTGCCCAGGTAGATCGTTTTTACCACGGCTTCTTCGTAGTCCCGGCGCTTCTGCGCCTGGTCGGGCGCGACGAAGATGATGTTGTTGGTGACCGGCTTCCAGAAGGCCTTGCCCTCGAGGGAGACGACGTCCAGGGCCTGCTCCAGAGTGACGTTGTTCAGCTCAATGGATATCCGCCGCGAAGTGTAGTCCGGGTCGAAAAGAACCGTCAGCCCGGCCAAGCGGGCCACGGCTTCATAGACCAACTTCACGTCATTGGTCATGGTGAGGTTGATGGGGGTTCGGGACAGAGGCATCAGTTGCGGCGGACCGGCCATCACTCGGGGCGCCGCTTCCGACGGGGCAGGCGCCGGCCGAGCCTGGCTGGCGGCCTGCCGGGCGGCAATGGCGTCCGTGGCATTCTGAATTTCCTGCTGGGCGATGGCGCTGGCGGGGTCAATCATCAGCGCTTTCTGGAACTCGGCCAGAGCCATCTGCAGGTCGCCCCCCTGCCGAATTTTTTGGCCCAGCTCGACGTGATGTTGCCCGGCCTCGAAACGCAGGCGCATGGCTTTCATCTTGTACTCGGTATTGGTCGGGTCGGCTTGCAGGGCCCGTTCGTAATAGATCAGGGCGGTATCGTAGTCCTGCACGGCTTCGGCTCGCTTGCCTGCATTGAAGTCCCCGCGGGGACAGCCCGCGGCGCACAGGACGGCCGCCATCAAAACGACAAACTTGAGTCGCGTCAATCGGATTGCCATTCCGTCGCTGGTGAACATGCGATTGAAGATGCTCATTTCAGCCTGGAGGATGGACCCTATCTGTGATCCAGGTTACATGATCAAGGTTGCCCGGTGAAGCTCTCTCCCCGGATAGTAAGCTCCCCCGCCGGATCGCGCCACGTGCCCGACCCCTATCACGTTGATGCGCCGTCTGCAAGCTGCGCCGAAAATTGATCTTAGCATCGGGCCATACTGCGAAAATGCGGAAAAGCGCGGCTTGCCCTAGTAGTCATCACTCGTTAAGATAGCAACTGGTGTCAAAACCATCGAAAAAAGACAGCAAAAAAGAGGCCTCGGGCGAACGCGTCGTGGCCCAGAACCGTGCCGCGTCTTACAACTATCATCTGCTGGAAAAGATGGAGGCGGGGATGGTGTTGACCGGCACGGAAGTGAAATCGCTGCGGGCGGGCAAGGCCAACCTGCGTGAGGCCTACGCGGAAGTGCGGGGCAGCAGCGTGTGGCTGGTGAACTGCCACATTCCACAGTACTTACCGGGCGGGCCTTTCAACCACGAGCCGCTCTCGCGCCGCCGCCTCCTGCTACACAAGCAGGAGATCGAAAAGTTGATGGGCAAAACCCAGCAGAAGGGCTTGACGCTCATCCCTCTGCGAATCTACTTTCGCGACGGCATCGCCAAGTGTGAACTGGCGCTGGCCCGCGGCAAGAAAGATTGGGACCGCCGCCAGAGCGAGCGAGACAAAGAGACGCGGCGGGAAGTGGACCAAGCGATGTACAAATACCGGAGGCGCTGAAACGACACTATGGATAAGCCCATGCAAATTACTCTGGAGAGCCAGCCAGCGGCCAAGATCGAGACCGAGGCGCTGGTGAGTTACGTATTCGAGAGCGAGAAAGAGAAGGGCACGCCCGTAGAAGGCGTGATCGCCGATCTCGACAAAGCGGCCGGGGGCACGCTGGCGCGGCTCGCCGCCAGCGGCGAACTGACTGGCAAAGCATTGGAAATGACCCTGGTGCACTTCGTGCCAGGCCTGGCGGCGCAGCGCCTGTTGCTGGTCGGCGCCGGCAAGCGCGAGAAGTTCAGCACGGCGGAGCTGCGGCGCCTGGCCTCGGCGGCGTTGCGCCACCTGAAGGCCCGCTCGGTGAAGCGGCTGGCCTTTCTGGCTCGCGAATCCGACCGCGGTGCGGCCGCCGCTGAGGCCGTGACCGAAGGGTTGCTGCTGGGAAATTTCGAGGGCGACACTTACAAGACCGACAAGAAGAACGGCCCGGTTGAGGCGGCGGCCCTGGTGGGATTTGATGCCGCGGCGCAATCCGGCCTCGAACGCGGGCGCATCATCGCCGAAGCGCAGAACTTCACGCGCGCGCTGGGCAACGAGCCGTCGAATCTGCTGACGCCCCGGCTGCTGGCCGAGCGCGCCCAAGCCATGGCTCGCGAGGCCGGCCTGGCCGTAGAAATATTGGACGAGAAGCGCCTCGCCGACTTGAAAATGGGCGCCCTGCTGGGAGTGGCCAGCGGCAGCGCCGAGCCGCCCCGCATGATCGTGCTGACCTACACTCCGCCTAATCCCAAACCGGGCGCTCCAGTGCTGGCTCTGGTGGGAAAGGCCGTCACGTTCGATACCGGTGGCATCTCCATCAAGCCGTCCGCCGACATGGAGAAGATGAAATTCGATATGGCCGGCGGCGCAGCCGTGCTCGGCGTGATGCGGGTACTGGCGCAGCTCAAGCCCACGATAAAGGTGATCGCCGTTATTCCTTCGGTCGAAAACATGCCCGGAGGCCGGGCGCAAAAACCGGGCGACGTGCAGATCGCCATGTCCGGGAAGTCTGTCGAAGTAATCAATACCGACGCCGAAGGGCGGCTCATACTGGCGGACGCGCTGCACTACGCCCAGCAGCTCGGCGCCACACACATTGTGGACGCCGCCACGCTTACCGGAGCCATCGTGGTGGCGCTCGGCAACGTCAATACCGGAGTCTTCGGCACCGATGAGGCATTCACCGCGCGCGTTTTGGCCAGCGCCAAGTCCGCGGGCGAAAAAATGTGGCCCATGCCGCTCGACGACGACTACCGCGAGCTCATCAAGAGCACCATCGCCGATATCCAGAACGTGGGCGGGCGCTGGGGAGGCGCGATCAGCGCCGCCTGGTTCCTGCGCGAATTCACCGGCGACACCCCCTGGGTGCATCTCGACATCGCCGGCACCGCCTGGCTGGACGACGCCAAGCCCTGGATGAGCAAGGGCGGCACCGGAGTCGCCGTGCGCACCCTGGTCGAGCTGGTCATGAACTTCGACGGAGCTTCTTCCGGCAAATAGCAGCCGGCTGCGCTCCCACTACATTTTTTCCGGCGCGACGATGCCCAGCAGGTCGAGCGCGGTGACCAGTTGCCGCTCCACCAGGCGGCTGAGCCGCAGCAAGAACACTTTCCTGGCGGGATCTTCCTCCGAGAGGATGTGATGGCGGTGGTAGAAGAGATTGAATGCCTGCGACAGCTCGAAAGCGTACTTGGCGACGAACGCGGGCTCCTGCGCGCCCAACGCCGCAGCCACGCTGTGATCGAGTGAGCCTGCCAGCAGCAACAGTTCCCAGATATCGTCGCTCGCGGGCCCTTTCAGCAGTTCCGCGAGCGCGCTGGCGTCACCCGGCTGGTCGAGCGTTTCCGTGCGAAATGCCGGATCTTGCTCGGCCGCTTTGCGGAAGATATTTCGCGCGCGCACCACGGCGTACTGGCAATACGGCCCGGTTTCGCCCTCAAAGCTGAGCGCATCGCGGAAATCGAAAGCGATGATGGCCGTGCGCGTGTACTTCAGCAAGAAATAGCGGAGCGCGCCGATAGCGATGGCGTGAGCGATGCCTGCGCGCTCAGCCTCGGGCGCATCGGCGTGGCGAGGGTCCACTTCGGCGCGCGCCGCGGTTTCCAGCCGGTCCAGCAAATCATCGGCCTTGACGCCCTGGCCCTTGCGCCCGCTCACCTCGACGTATGGCTTGCGCGCTTCCTCCTCGGAGAGCGTGTAGCCCATTTCGGCGGCGCAGCGCGGCGAAAGCGCCACCACTTCATAGGAGAAGTGAGTCGAGCGCGCCGCCTCGGCCTCGAAACCCAGCGCGCGCAAGCCGGCGACGACCACGTTCTGCAAATACGCCTGGCGCGTGTCAATCACGTTGAATACTTCCGCGCCGTGGCCAAAGGCCGGAGCACCGGATTCGCCGCCGCTGGCGGCGCTGGTCCACAGAACGTGCCCGCTGGCGTAGGTGTGAAAGCGGCGATAGGCGAAGTCCCGGCCCAGCAGGCCGAACTTCCACATCTGATAAGCGATGTCCTTGCCCACGTAGGTGACCGTGCCGTTGGAGCGCATGATGACCTTGGCGTCGTCGTCGCCTGAAGCGCCGGTCCCGCCCGTGCCGCCTTCACTGACGGCGAGATTCATTACCCAGCAGCCCGAGTTCTTACCCTCGGTCGCCAGGTGAATCGCTTTGCGCTGCTTGAGCTGCTCGAACGCCGCATCCCAGAACTTCAGCCGTAGAATTTCGCTTTCGCGCGGGAGCACGTCGTACTCGATGCCCAGGCGGTCCATGGTGCGCAGGTGGCAGCGGACGATGGCTACGGAGACGATCTCCGCCAGGTCGGCTGCGGCGCCGTGACCTTCTTCAATGGCGGCCAGCGTTTGCCCGCGCAACGCAAGGCGATTGGCGTCTTCCTCGAAGAAATGCGTCACGCGAGCGTACAGGTCCCAGCAGAGGTAATCGAAGCGCGGCTGCGCGGCCAGCGCCGTCACCTCGGCCGCGGATTTCTTCGCGATGTGCTGAAAGCCGACCACCACGTCGGCTACTTGCACGCCCGTGTTGTCAATGTAGTTCTGGACCTCCACGCGGCGCCCCGCGCGCCGCAGCAGGCGCACAAACGTGTCGCCCAGCGCGGCGTTGCGCAGGTGGCCGATGTGCGCCGCCTTGTTGGGATTGATGTTGGTGTGCTCGACGATGCATTTGGGCGCGCCGGCAGGCGCTGCACTCGGATGGCCCGCGGCGCCCGTCACCGCGGCGGCAAAGTAGGCCGCGCGGTCCAAAAAGAAATTGACGTAGCCAACGCCCGCGATCTCGACTCGCGAGATACCCGGCATGCCCGCAAGCTCCGTGGCGATCTCCTGCGCAATCTGCCGCGGCGCGCGCCGCAGCCGCTTGGCCAGCTCGAAGGCCACCGGCGTGGCTAACTCGCCCATGGCAATGTTTGGCGGGCGCTCAATGGCCACAGTCACGTCGGAGACGCCGCGGCCGCTCAGGAAGTCGCCCAGCGCCTCGCGTATGCGCGCTTCAACGATGTGATACATGGAGTCTCACGGGTGCGGGCTGTACTTGCAGCCCGCTGCAAACTCGGTGCGAAAAGAGCTAGCGATTATATGTGCAGCGGGCGGCATGGCCAAGCGCCGTTGCGAAGGGGTAGTGGGCCACTTTCCGATAATCCGACTTATCGGGAGTTGCCCCGTAAGCGTTGGGCCAAATCTCGATGCTCTTGCACTGAGGATGAAGACTCGGTCATTCAGTTGCTTATCGAGCCCTATCGTCTGGTGAAAGCTGGACAAGACTGGCGGCTTTACACGATTATTTTGCGTATAGATTCAGCTGGTGCTGCTTCAAGTAGAGCAGCTTTTCTTTCAACTGCGTGGCCTCCGGCACCGGATAAAGTCTGAAATTGGTGATTTCATCGCACCGGTCGACATCTTCGAGCCTCAAATAGCAGTTCTTCCAAACCGTCCGGGTCGTCCCTATCGTTCCTTTGTGTGCCACCCCGGTGGGAAACGAGGCCAGAAGCGAAAGAACCAAAAGTGTGGAGATGGAGGCCCGCCGTACCTTACCTTGCAGCGAGAAGGCGTGAAGGTAGATGCCCAAGAACGCAGGGACTAAGTAGATCATATATCGCGAGGTTTGTGCCGGGCTCGACGCAACGCAAATTCTTCCTGTTGCCGTGCCTGCGCCGAACAGAAGAGAAAAGGCTAACAACGCGACGATGATGACGCTGGTGCTGATGTTCCGTTCCTTATTCGATCGGTCTAACATTCGCGTGAGCCGAACGAGCACGACAGCAAGAAGAATCGCGACCACCACTGCACCGGTGGCAGCGGAAAAATAATATCCCCTCGCCGCGAGAAATCCGGAAAACATCATGCTCACGAACAAGACGTAAGAGACGGGATGTGAATGGATAAATGAAAGACAATCAAGGTTCCTGGCATAATCGACGAAAAACGAGACGATCGACACGATCGAAAGAGAACATGCAGCCATCGCGTACCAAGGGATGCCTTGGCTCCTTCCGCCCCTGTCGAAAGCGTCGATCGCCAGGAGCACCGGCGTGACAAATCCCAGGAACAATCCAAAGCCTGTGTAAATCGCAAGGAAATTGAGGATCAGAACTAGCGGGTACTTCAAAATATCACGCCGACACGTCCAGGCGAGACAGTAGAGCACGATCAGCAATAACGGCAAGGAACCGTGCGCCGGGTTGGTGGTGCCCAGATAGGTCTCCCACTGAACCCGAGTGAAGAACAGCATCGGGATGATCACATCCGAGTACGCGAGAAAGCCAAAGAGTCGCTTTTTGAGCCACAGCGCACAGAGGCTCGCGATGACAACTATGATCGCGATGGCGAACGCGTCGCTTCGTGTGTTCCAATGAGAGAGCCGTCCAACAAGCAATCCTACAAGCGCGCCCAGTCCCTGCCGGTGTGGGCCGTGCTGGTGCCCGAATGCCTGCCAGAGAGATTGCGGATGGAAGAGGATCGGATCATTGAAGTCCCATTGATCCCAGTAGAAGATGTTAACGGTTTCTGTGCGAATCGTCAGAAAAAGCCTGAATGCCAGCACAGCATCCGTGGCCAACGCAACGGTCAATGGCCGAAATAGCCAGCTACCCCTACTGTGCTCGCTGGAGACAGTGTCCATCCGGATCGGTTACCAAGGCTCTTGTCTCAATTCGGACAACAAGGTACAGATTCAAAGGTGAGCTTGCAAGCGACTACAAACGGCTTAAGCGGAGCAGGCTCGGTAGCTTTCCCTAGCCAATCCGCCTGATTCCGTTAGCAATCAATAGCCTAACTCCTGATAAACGTGCTTATCGGAAATTGGCCTACCATCTGCGGACACGCCTAGAAGTTGCGCCCCGGAGCCGTTGCTTTCGCGAGGACTCCGGGGCGCTGCCGTTCTACGGCGAAACGATGCGGAAGGGAACTACAGTTCCATCTGGGTTTGCAGAAACTCGCCCTCGAGCGCAACCATCGCGGACTTGACGCCCGCTTTCATGCGCGGCGCGATGTGCGCACGGGCCTGCCGTTGCGGCAAACTGGCGTCCTGCACTCGCTCGATGCGAATGCCGAGCGTGCGTTCGATCTGCATCAGGTCCGAACGCTGCTCTCTTCCGATGAAGATAGAAGCAATGCCCTCATTGCCAGCGCGCCCCGTGCGTCCTACGCGGTGGATGAGGTCCTCGGCCACTTCGGGCAGGTCGTAGTTGACGACGTGAGCGATGTTTTCGACGTGGATGCCGCGGGAAGCCAGATCGGTGGCCACCAAAACGCGGTAGCGGCCCTTCTGAAATCCCGTGAGCGCCGCCGTGCGCTGCGATTGCGAGCGATTGCCGTGAATGGTGGCGGTGGAGAACCCCTCGCGAGTCAAACTCATCGCCAGCCGGTCGGCGCCGCGCTTGGTGCGCGTGAAGACCAGGCACAGGCCCGATTCTTTGGCCAGCAAGCGTTGCAGTAGTTCCAGTTTTCCCGTGGAAGAAACCTCGAACGCCTGCAGGCGCACGCTTTCAATCGGCTTCAGCGTTGACCCAAACGCCAGGCGCACCGGTTGTTTCATGTAGTCGTGTACCAGGTGGGCGACCGAAGCTTCCAGCGTCGCCGAGAAGCACATCGTCTGGCGCTTGGTGGGGAGCACGGACGCAATCCTGCGAATCGCCGGAAGAAAGCCCATATCGAGCATTCGGTCCGCCTCATCGAGCACCAGTATGCGCAACCCGCGAAACTGGACCAGCTTGCGTTCCAGGAAATCTTCCAGGCGGCCCGGCGTGGCCACCACCAGGCGCGCGCCCCTGCGCAACGCGGTGAGTTGGCGCTCCTCGGAAATGCCGCCGACCACCACGGCTGCGGGCCCGAGCTGCCTGCCGCGTAGCGCGTCGTACACTTCCGCGACCTGCATGGCCAGTTCGCGCGTGGGAACGAGCACCAGCGCCGCGATGCCGGAAGATGCCACCACGCCCGGCGCGTCTTTCTGCAAGAGCTGCTCCATAATCGGAATCAGGAACGCCAGCGTCTTGCCGGTCCCGGTCTGAGCGGTGGCCAGCACGTCTTTTCCGAGCAGCGCCTGCGGAATGGCCGCGGCCTGCACGGGAGTCGGCGTGGCAAAGCGGGCTGCCGCAATCCGGTCCTTGCTGTACTGCGAAATCGGTAGTTCTGAAAAAGTCTGCATTTTGTCTTTTCTCTGGCGGAAGCGAATGCTGCGGGCCCTGGAGTTATGGGCGTGCGCGGCAACCGGCATGGCCAGTTGAGTTAAATTACGCTGAATCGTAGGGAGGGAAACTGAAGGCGGGAATCTCAGATCACTTTCTCGTACTCGACCAGAGCAATCACACCACCCAACCGCGGTATTAAGCGCAACGTCAGTATACCACATCTGCAGATGGCAACACCCAAAAAACACGATTGTGTACTCAGCAGAACCTGCGCCCAGCGCCCTTGCGAATCGCGCTTCAGCCATGTCATACACGGAGTCTCATCGCACCGTCTACCGTCTTCTCCTCATGCCAGCCTCTTGCAGCCACTTCTTCCCTAACAGCAGGTTGCGAAAGAACGCCTCGCTCTGTGATGCATGGTCGATGAAGTCCATAGACGAAGCATACACCATCGCCCGCCTTCCGGGCGAAAGCTCGTAAGCTCCTGGTATCTCCCGGACGAGCTTCCTGAAGGTCCGGCGACGCACATGCACCGGCAAATCCAACGTCTCTACCGCAACGTAGAAGTAGTAAGAATTCAGGGACACCATAAACGCCAATTTGAAACCGGGAAGCCGTCTGACGTCGAACGTCGCAACTCGGCTGGGAAATGGTTGGATTTCCGTCGCCGCGGGGTTGTCCTTTATGCTGCCGCGGTGGACTTCCGTGGGAACGATTAGCTGTAGCAAGACGCGACATCCGTCGGGACGGGATCCTTGCCCCAGAACGTAGTCGCAAAATTCTAGCCAATTGGATAGTGGCCATTTCCTGGCCCGAGCAGTGTTGTAGCCAATCTTCAAGAGCCAACGGAGCAGCAGGTTGAAATCAAATCTGAACCGCACCCCTTCGCCGACCCGAACAACGCTTTGAAAATAACTGTCGTAGAGTTGAGAGATGTACTCGTCCAGGCACGAAAGGGGACCGCTATTACACGCAGTACAGACATCTCGAATGGTTTGCTCTGAGCTTACGGCTTTTTCGGTCTCGCCAATGACGTTTGATAGTATGGTCGTGCCACTTCGAGCATGAAGGCACTTCGGCCACAGATGCTCCCTCGATAGAGTCCCCGTGCTACCGCAGAACGCGCAGATACGGCCAAGTCCAGCCAAATGGCCTCCCGTACGACCGCTAGTTGGGGAACTTTCTCCGGATGGCGACCGTGCGGTCGAGTTCGTCCGCCGCTTCGAGTATTTTCAGCCGCAAATCCCGGTCCATGCGGGCGGTGTCCAGGTAGCGGCGGACTTCGGCCTGCGCGGCAGGAGATTGCTGCCCATAGATGAATGCGTCGAGCCAATTCTCGAGAAAAAATATCTTACGCTCGCTCTTGATCTGCGGCAGCGCGTCGAGCGCCTGCTTCAGATAAGACGCCGTCAGTTCCGACTGGTTCCAGGAATTGAAAGGGAAGAGGCTCTGCTCGATCCAGTCTTCCGGGTTTGAATCCGTGCGCAAGTACTCCTGAAAAAACTCTTGCTTGGTTTCGGGATCGGGCCGGGCCGCTTCGGCGGCGTAGGCATACTTTTGCCCATCGCCGCTGGAGTCGCGCTGGCGTTCGGCGTTGAAAACGGCCGCGCCGTCAGGGTCGCCCATGGCCACGAGCGCGGTGACCAGATTCCAGCGGTCCAGCGCGCGCAGCTCGACGCCGGGCACCCACAGCCGGCCGTTGAGCAGGTCCTTCAGTTGGCCGAGGCCGACCGGGGTCTCCGCCAGCCCTTGCAAGGCGCGAAACCAGACGATGCGCAAATCCGCGTCCCGCGACTCCACCATCCGCTCCGCCGCCAGCGTCTCAAAGCCGGGCACGAGCCGCCGGCGCGTCTCATCGCTCACGTAGCGGTGCAGCGCGGTGGTAGCGCGCGCCAGGATGCTGCGCGCCAACGCTTCATCGGACTCGCCCGGAAGCAGCTTCGCCGCCAACTCGAGATACGCGCGCGGGTCGAGTTGCGCCTCGCGCACCGACTCCCACAGCGACCCCCACAGCAGCGTGCGCCGGAAAAGGTCCGGCATGCCTCCCAGACGGCTCATCACCTCTTCGCGGCTGCGCCCATCGAGCAGGAACCGCCCATAGGCGAAATCCGCATCGTTGGCGAAAACGAACCGCGGACACGGCTTTCCCACAGCCTCGCGCACCTCCATGGTTCGTCCATTCAGGCCCACGCGGATGCGCACGGGATTGTCGTTGGCGTAGTCCAGAACGACCTGCGTGGCCATGGGCCAAAGGTCACGCGTGCCCAGCACGTCGCGCTGCGAGAGCGATACGCGGCTGAGGCGATCGCCCTCGCACGTCCAGGTCACGTCCACCTGCGGCATGCCGCGGCGGCGAATCCACATCTCCGCCCAATTGCGAAGCGACTGGCGCGAGACACTCTCGAGGGCGCGCACCAGATCGGCCCACTCGGCGTTGGCGTAGGCGTGCTCCTTCAGGTACAGGCGCAGGCCGTCGCGAAATTGTTCGGCGCCCAGCACAAAGGCCAACTGCTTCAGCACGCCCGGCGCTTTGGAATAGACGATGGCGCCGTAGGCGGACTTGGCGTCCTGCAGGTTGGGGATGTCCTGGTAGATGGGCGTCGTGCCCAGCGTCGAGTCAATCGCATAGGCCGCTGGCTTGAGGGATTCATAGAAGCGCTTCCAGACGTCCTCGCCGGGCTCGAAGGAGTCGAGCGCATGAAAGGCCATGTACTGCGCGAAGCCCTCTTTGAGCCACAAGTCGTCGAACCAGCGCATGGTCACCAGGTCACCGAACCACTGGTGCGCCAGTTCGTGCAGCACGAGAATGTCCCGGCGCAGCAGGTCGCTGTTGGTCGGCGCGGTGCGAAACAGCACCGACTCTTCGCGCAGGAACGTAGCGCCGGCGTGTTCCATCCCGCCGTAGGCCAGGCCCGGAATCAGCACCGTGTCGTACTTTGGAAAGGGAAACGGCTGCGCGAAATAATCGGCGAAGTAGCTCATCCCTCGGGACGTCACCCGTTCGAGGCGCGCCACCTCCGGTTGAGCGCGTTCCAGCACGGAGTCGCGCGCGTAGACCGCGGGCATGCCCGGCAATTCCTCCAGCTTGCGGAAAGGGCCGGCGGCAAAGGCGAATAGGTACGTGCTGATCGGGCGCGTCTCCTCGAATATCGTGCGGAGCTGATAAGGGTCTGTTTCCGTCGCGCTCTCCACCGGCGCGTTCGAGATCACCGTCCAGGATTCCGGAGCGGTCACTTCCAGTTTGAACCGCGCTTTCAAATCCGGCTGATCGAAACACGGAAAGGCCATGCTGGCGTCCATGGGTACAAACAGCGTGTAGATGTATTCGCTGCCGTCGTCGCGGTCCTCAAAGCGGGTGATGGGCGTCCCCGCCGTCGCCACCGGCGAGACGAATTGGATGCGCACGGTGTTTTCACCCCGTCGCAGGCTGCCCGGAAACAGCTCCAGGTGTCCGTTTTCGACGACGACCGGCGTCGCAACTCCATTGATTTGGACGGAGCCGACTCTGCCCTCCCGAAAATCGAGCAAAAGCGGCGTGACCCGGCGAAGATTGAAGCGGATTTCCACCTCCCCTGAGACGTTCGGGGCGCCGGGAGTGAGCGCGAACGACAAGCCATAGCGAACGTCCGAGACTCCATCAGCGCGCTCGCGGGCCAGATCGCGCGGGATGCCTGGCGGCGCCTGCGCCAAGGCGCATCCCACTGCACCCACGAAAATAAACAGGAAGAGAGCGGGCGAGTTCATTTCGCCCGCAGTATAGCGCAGGAGAGCTCCCGTCCGGAAAGCTGATGGCACACATCGAAATTACGGGATGGACGCCGCCGATATCTCTGGTTAGCCTAGCCCATATGAGGGTAGGGAACCTTCGCGCGCGCGGCGTGCTGCGGCGAGGTCCACGGTCATGAGACTTCCGAGCCCGGAACACTGGGCGGACGACGATTTCGAGATCAGCTTCCTGCGTGAGATCGCCAAGCACCTGTCGCTGGCCCTCCCGTTGCACGATTTGCTGAAGCAGGTCATCTCCTTTGCCACCACCGTCGTGAAGTGCGACTCCTGTTTCATCTACGTGCTGGAAGGGGACGAACTGGTTTTGCGGGCCTCGAAGAATCCCCATCCGGAAATGGTGGACCGCTTGAAACTGAAAGTGGGCGAGGGCATCACCGGCTGGGTGGCCCAGCACCGTGAACCGGTGGCCGTGAACAGGAATGCCGCGGAGGATCCCCGCTTCAAGCTATTCAACGACTTGCCGGAGGACTTTTTCGAAGCCTTCCTGTCGGTTCCGGTGGTCAGCCGCGGGCGCGTGGTGGGAGTGATCAATCTGCAGAATCGCAAGCCGCACGAGTACACTCGGCGCGAAGTCGGCCTGATCGGCACCATCGGCGTTCTGGTCGGCGCCGAAATGGAGATGGCGCGTCTCGAGAGCGAGAAATTGCAGCTTTCCGATCAATTGGAGTCCCGGCAGATCGTCCAGCGCGCCAAGGGAATCCTGCAGCGTTCCTTGGGGATTAACGAAGTGGGCGCCGCGCTGATCCTGGATCAGGAAAGCCAGCGCCGCGGCAAGTCTCTGCGTGAGATCTCCGAGGCCCTCGTCCTTAACGACGACCTAAAGCCGACACAGGGCACGAAAACCCAGCTTTCGTCCGATCCCTCCATCTCGACGGAACAGATGCAGCGTGAGGATCGTGAGCGGTGAGACTGTAGGTAGTAGATGACAGGAGCGATTCAGCCGACGCGGTATCGCGCGACGGCCGTGTCGTCCCAGCGGATGCCCGTGCCGGGGCGATCGGGCGGCGTCAATGTGCCGTTGATCACCGGCAGCGGCTCAGCAAGAATGGGCGTGGCCCAATCCACATACTCGAGCCAGTGGCGCGTCGGAGTGACAGCCAAAAGGTGTACGCTCAATTCGGGAACCAGGTGTGACGAGAGCCGCATCCCGGGACGAAACGCCAGCGCAGCCGCCTCCCGCCATCCCGTCACTCCCCCGATGCGGAAAAGATCCAGCATCATGTAGTCGGCGGCATTGGCGGCCAGCGCGGCGGCCATAGCTTGCGGACCCGCGAAATTCTCACCGATCTGGATCGAAGTTGCCAGCTCTTGCGCCAGACGGGCGCAGCCGGCGTAGTCGTCGTGGCGGATGGGTTCCTCGATCCAGGTTAGCCCTTCCTGATCAAGAGAGCGGCCGCGCTCCAGCGCCTCTTCCACGCTGAGCGCCTGGTTGTAGTCCGCCATCAACTCGACGCCGCCGGGCAGACGCTTGCGCACGGCGCGCACCGCGGCCAGATCGTCGGCGAATTCCGCGTGGCCCAGTCTCAGCTTGACGGCGCGGAATCCGCCTTCCAGCAATGCTTCGGCATCGTCCGCCGCCGCTTCCGGGGACATCAGTCCCAAACCGTTGCTGTTGTAAGCCGGAATTGCACTGGGTACGCCACCCAGAAAGCGGCACAGCGGCTTGCCCGCCGCTGTCGCCAGCGCGTCCCAGCAAACCGTGTCCACGGCTGCCAGCGCCATGCCGACCACCCCGCTTGCCCCGGCCAGGCAAAAGTGCCGCCAGAGTTTGGCGCCGATTCGCTGCGGCTCGACCGCATCTCCCTTGATTACGGCCAGCGATTCTTCCAGGGCGCGCGCGATCAGGCTCGCCGCCACCGGAAGATAACAATACAGGTAGGTGCGGCCGGTGACGTCCTGCTCGGTCTCCAGGTCCACCAGCAGCAGCGGCGCCGTGCGCACCATCTGCGCGCTGGTGCCGAGCGGGCGCTTCATCGGTACGGCCAGGGCCGTGGTTCGCAGCGAGCGAATGGTGAGCGCGGGCAGATTCATGGACGTGAGCGCGCAAGGGTAACACAACTCCGAAGCGTCTCATTCACAGGCTGTTCCAAGGAGCCTTGGCCGGCTCGGCCTTCTCGCTGACTCCGTCGCGGGCCGTTTACTTTGCTTTCCTGCGGGTGCTAGACTGATTTTATTGCGGAGGCTGTGATGCACCGTTCGCGAAAACTCCTCCCGCTTCTCGGGCTATTCCTGTTTGTGGTGCCGCTGGCAGCGCAGGACCCGATGGAACTCGGCACGCAAGACCAGGGCTCGATTCAAGGCACGTTGCGTGATGCCGCCACCGGCCGCGAAGTGCCCGACACCCGCGTGGATTTGAACAGCCTCACGGCCGGCGCAGCCGTGGCATCGGCGGTCACCAACTCCAGCGGGGGATTCTCGCTCGATAGTGTCCCCCCGGGCAACTACACCATCACCGTTCAGCACCCCGATTATCTGCCCTTCAGCCAAGCGGTGGTCACAGATGGGCGTCCTCTGTTCGGCGTTCAGCTTGCCTTGCGCAAAAAGCCCGTGGCCGCCGGCCAGCCGGCGAATCCCGCCCCGGCGCCGGCCCCGGCGGGACCTCCCGCGCGTGCTACAGGAATTCCTCGTGCGGCGCAAGATGCCATGAACCGAGGCATGGATCTACTCTACGTAAAGTCAGACGTTCGCGGCAGCCTGGACCAGTTTGAGCGCGCCATTCGCGAGTATCCCGGCTTCTACGAAGCCTACACTCAAATCGGCGTGGCTCGCACCGACGTGGGTGATTCTGATGAAGCCGAAAGGGCCTTCCGAAAAGCCATCGAGCTGAGCCAGGAAAAATTCCCCGACGCCTACGCCGGGTTGGCCGTCATTCTTTCCAATGGTAAACGCTTTGCCGACGCCGAGGTTGCGGCGCGCAAGGCCGTCGAGCTGAATCCTAACGACTGGCGCGGGCACGGCGAGCTGGGACGCGCGTTGCACGGCCTGCAGCGTTACCAGGATGCCGAAGCGCCCGCTTCCGTTGCGGTCAAGCTGGCGCCCGACAACCCGACCCTGTACCTCCTGCGCTCCAGCATCCATCTGCAGTTGAGGAATCTTCCTGCCATGGTCGGAGAGCTGGACACCTACCTGAAGCTGGTCCCCACGGGACCCGAGGCGGACCGCATGCGCGACTTGCGGGCGAAGGTCCAACAGGCAATCGCCCCCAGCACACCACCAGCGCCGCAGACCCCGCCTCCAACGCCCGCGCCGTAACGCTGAATATTTCAGCCGGCGCGCTTTCTCTATCCCATCCGCGAGCGGCCACAGGTATAATGTATGATGTCCCGTGATCCGGACACCGAACACGGGCAACAGAACAACATCGGACGGCAAGGAAATTCCGTGAGCCTGATCGAATTGTTATCTGGACGTGCGCCCATTCCGATGGGCCTCCGCTCGGCCCCTCTGGGCTCACTCCCCCATCCGGCCGCAACGCCGCCCGCGCATTCCGCCGGCCTGCCGGACCGCAACTCGTCCCGCCTGGTCGTCGTGGACGTGGCGCGCGTTCTGGCCATCCTGTTCATGATCCAGGGCCATGCGCTGGACGTGCTCTTGGCTCCAGCATACCGGCAAGGCCTGCTCTTTGACATTTGGCTCTTCCTCCGCGGCCTCACCGCCCCCATGTTTTTCATCCTTGCCGGCGTCTCTTTCACTCTCTCCAGCATGCGGAGCTGGGACGATTACCTGCAACCGTCGCCAAAGCTGTTCCGGCGGCTCACTCGATTTGCGTTTTTCGTTCTCTTGGGTTACGCCATGCATTTGCCGGCAGCATCTCTGCGCGATTTTCAATACGTAGATGCGGCCGGCTGGCAGGGATGGTTTCAGGTGGATGTCCTGCAGTGCATGGGCCTGACCCTGATGGGCCTGCAGATATTGGTCCTGCTGGCTCGGACACCCCAGCGGTTGGCTCGATGGGGCGCGGGCCTGGGCGGCGCAATCATCCTGCTGGCGCCGCTGGCCTGGACCCTGGACTGGGCGCGATTTCTTCCGGTGCCCATCGCTTCCTACTTCAATTCCCAAACGGGATCGCTTTTTCCATTGTTCCCCTGGGCGGGTTACGTTTTTTTCGGGGCCGCGCTGGGGTACGTTCTGCGGCAGTGGTCCGCCACGCCCGGGAACTTCACCGGGATGCTCGCGGCCGGAGGCTTGACCCTGATAGTCTCCGGAATCCTACTGAGCAAGCCGGTGATGTTTCTCTACACCAATCTGGACTTCTGGAAAACCAGCCCGACCCTATTTCTGATCCGCGCGGGTTGCGTCGGCCTGTTGCTGGCCGTTTTCGCCTGCCTCGCGCCAAGACTGCCCGTTCCTCCGCGAGCCTGGCGATCGTTCGCGCAAGAGTCTTTGCTGATCTACTTCGTGCACGTCTGCATCCTCTACGGCTCCATATGGAATCTCGGTCTGCGGCAAGTGCTCGGCTCAACTCTGGCCCCGCTGCCCACCCTCGGTTGGATCTGCCTGTTGTTGCTCTGCATGCTGCTGTTGGCCTGGACCTGGAACTGGTTCAAACGTGCCGAACCCCGGCGGAGTTACCTGTTGCGCTTTGCCATCCTGGTTCTGGCCATCGCGCACCCTTGGGCTTAGGCCCGCCTGGGCCCGCTGGGACGACATTTCTAATTGCGGCAGATACCAGGGTCGGTGGCTGCGGACTGGTTCCGCATTCTCTTCAGCCGTGACCGCAGGAAGTCCGCGTTCATCCCCGCCGACTCGCACACCAGTCCGAAATCGCTCTGGTCATCAAAGAGATAAGCCTCGGCCTCGCGCTTGGTTCGCAGCGGGCCCGAAATCCAGTCTTCCACCGCGCTGACGATGACCGCCCGCCACAGGCGCATCTCAGCCGCCGTTTCCAGTTCCATCCCTAGCGTGATTTCCGTTTCCATGAGCATGCACCTCTATTCGCTGTGAATTTTCTGACTAGTGACAACAGTGATATGGCAAGCGGCAGGCCAAAGGCGGATTAGCGGCAGGCTCCAAGCCATTGGTGTGAATGTACTTAGTACTTCGGAAAATGCGCCAGAATGGCTCCGGGGGTCGCGCCTGTAACAGGCCGGAACACTGTGCAGAATTCTGGTTCAGGTTGAAAGGGCCGGAGGATTCACAACTCAGCGGTCAAGAAAGAGAAAAGCCGGGAGGCGGATCGAAGATGCGCCGGAAAGTGACCTTGCAGCGTTTATCACCCACGCGGTACTCGAAGACGATCTCGCGGGGGCTCACTATCTGCCCAAGGCCGCGCCGCCGTGAATGCTCCAGAATCAGCCAGCGGCCCTGCACCAGTTCGTAGCTGCCCTCTTCGCCCCAAATCTGATAGCTGCCGTCGTCATTCAGTACCAACGGCGGACTGTCGCACGGTGCCGTCTTCTGCTCCAGTTCGAGCTTCACGCAGCGATATTTCCCCGCCAGCCGTACCCGGCCCTGGTCCTTCTCCTGGGCGTTCGCTGCCAAGCTCCCGCCGGCCAGGAGAATCAGCAGGAATCCAGCCACCTGCACGCATCTCACTCCTGTCCGTGGGGTCCACATCGCCGAATGCGCAGGGAAGCAAGCCCATGGCCATGGCTCATGATTGCAGACAACACTGATAACACAGGGGTTAGGGTGTTTCGAGCCACGACGGACGCCGCTCGATCAGCGCATGTTATTACTCTTGCTTCACATCAGTGGAATGACCGTTCCGCAGAATCCCACAGAGCCACGGACGCAGCCATCAATTCCTAGCCGCTCTACAGGGGCGATGGCAGCTCAGGTATCGCTGCGCCATGCTTGCGGGGATCGGAAGCGCCGTAGAAGGTGGGGACCCAAAAGCGCACTCCAGCCCAACCGCTGCTGTTCGCGCAATCATGGCGAATCCGATGGCGTGGGGTTTGGCCCATCCCCGTTCCCAGAAGAGCTCCCGCGCGTAACGGGTGGTCGAAAAACTATGAGAGCCGAATCTCTCCGGCTCTTATGCCATCACCATGCCATTCAAAACGCCACGATACCGTTACAAATCGCTCGTTTTGAGGGTAAGATGCGTGCGCTTTATGGTCCTCGAATCCATTCCGCAAGTGGCCCGCAGGCGGTTCCACATCGAAGAGCGCGGCCACGCCTGCGCGATTCTGGCTGGTGATTTCCCGAATGAGTTTGCAGATATCGTAGCTTGCCTTCGCGCATTCGTACTTCGCAAGAGCCATATATTGGCTCCGGGCGGAGGAAGATCGCAAATTTCAGTAACACTCGACGAATTTCTCGTGCACCGAGGATGGGCCTCTAAGTCATTCAATATCCAGATAACGGTCGATGGACTGCCGATACCAATTCCGACTCACAAGATTGACAACTTCAAGAATCGGATAGGGTTAGAAGTTGAGTGGAACAATAAGACGGAATTTTATGACCGAGATTTGAACAATTTCCGACTGCTGAAAGAGCTTCGAGTCTTGTCAGTTGGAGTGATCGTCACGCGAATGAGTGAGTTACAGGCCCTTTTCGACTCACTCGGAAAAGGGGCTTCCTACGGCCCTTCTACAACTCACTGGAACAAGCTCATTCCAAAGGTAGACGGAGGCGGTGCTGGCGGTTGCCCGCTGCTTCTAATTGGTATGGGGATGAAGTGCTACGATCCCGATTCGTAGCCCAAGAGTAGCCCCTGTAGAGAGGCGCCGCGTAGGTATCTACCTGATCGCCCCATTGCGTCCATCCGCGCATCCGCTGGCGACTGAAGAGCTCGCAGAATGGGCCAGGGCTGCAACGTTCAATTAGGTCGTATACAGCATCGGGCTTCTTAGAATGTTCTTCTTTCCGGCTTATAAGAATGTTGACTTGGCGTCGGCCAGGGGCGAGAGTGCGAATCTTGCCCTTGATTCCAAATAGTAGCAATTCCGTGACGTTTCTGAAGTAGAAGCCCACGCCACGCCCATCCGGCCCTCCATCCTTGCGAACCTTGTACCACACGACATTCGTCTTGTAGGTGAAGCCCCATGCCTTCATGATCGTGAGTGCTTCGCCTAGTAGGGCATTGGGGCACCACAAATACAGGTGGCTTTTTGATTGGGCGATTTCACCTACCGGCAGCGCAGCGATTTCCTCGAATGACATGGTTTCATAACGGCGAAGTCGCTTGTGCTCAGGACCTACCTTGCCAGTGTTATTTGAGAATCGCCAAGGCGGATCAACGAGAATAGAGCCGTACTTGCCTTTGGGCAGTTGAATCGTGGCGGGCACGTGGGAATTATTGCGAAACGCCAGCAGTTAAGCAATCCTTTGTTTCAGGTCAAAATGGCCCAATTCCAGCGCCCTGGTGGAATTGACTCCGCCGCACCTCGCGCATACTATCAATCGTTTCAATTGTCGCCGTTGCAGCGAACCGTTGCGGAGCATCCTTGAGCCACGCCGATCCCCGTCCGACATTTTATCTGACCACGCCGATCTACTACGCCAACGCGCGGCCGCACGTGGGCTCTGCCTACACCACGTTGGTCGCGGACACCGTGGCGCGTTTTAAGCGCATGCAGGGCTACGACGTCGCGTTCCTGACCGGCACCGACGAGCACGGAGAAAATATCGCGCGGGCCGCCGCCAAAGTGGGCATCTCGCCCAAAGAATTGGTGGACCGCAACTCCGCAATTTTCCGCGCGCTGTGGGACGAGCTGGGCATCGGCTACACCCATTTTATCCGCACCACCTCGTCCGACCACTTGCGAGCCGTCCGGCGGCTGCTTCTTCGCGCCCGCGATGCCGGACACGTGTACAAGAGCTTCTACCAGGGCCGCTACTGCGTCCATGACAACCTCTACGTAACCGATTCTTCCGAACCCGCGGATTGCCCGCTGTGCGGCCGTCCAGCGGAATTGGTCTCCGAAGAAAACTATTTTTTCAAGCTTTCCGCGTTCCAGGACCGTCTGATGAAGTTGTACGAGGAACAGCCCGATTTCATCCGGCCGCCCTTCCGGCGCAACGAAATTCTGCGTTGGGTCGAAAGCGGCTTGCGCGACATTTCTGTCAGCCGCAAAACCGTGAAATGGGGCCTGCCCTGGCCCGACGATCCCGAGCACGTCATCTATGTCTGGTATGACGCGCTCACCAGCTATCTGAGCGGCATCGGCTACGGCGACGACGAGCTGCAATGGGAAAAGTATTGGCCCGCGCAGCTTCACCTCATCGGCAAAGAGATCATTCGCTTCCACTGCGTCTATTGGCCTGCGTTTCTGATGGCTGCGGAGGAGCCGCTGCCGAAATGCATTTTCGCGCACGGCTGGCTGCTTTTCGAGCAGCAGAAGATGAGCAAGTCCAAAGGCAACGTGGCCTATCCCGAACCTATCGCGCGCACCGTGGGCGCCGACGCCCTGCGGTATTACCTGTTGCGCGAAGTCTCATTTGGTCAGGACGGCAACTTCAGCCACGACGCATTGCTGACGCGTTACAACAGCGATCTGGCCAACGGCCTGGGAAATCTCGCCAACCGCACGCTCTCCATGATCGAGCGCTACTGCGCCGGGGAAATTCCGGCAGCTTCGCCGCAGGCCACAGGCGAGCCGGAAAAGGCCCTGGCCGGGGCCGTTGCCGGAACCATACGCACCGCGATCGAACAGTACGAGGACCTGTCATTTTCGCGGGCGCTCGAAGCCATCTGGAGCGCGGTCGCGCAAGTGGATGGCTACCTCACCAGCCAGAGGCCCTGGACGCTGGCCGAAGATCCGGCGCAACGCGCGCGTCTCGAAACCGTGCTATATCACGCCGCCGAATCAATTCGTATCATCGTGGCCCTGGCGCATCCGTCTCTGCCGGAAGCCACGGCAAAGATATGGGGACAGATGGGACAGTTCAGCCGCTTGGGGGAGTTGCGCCTCGATCAGCTCTCCTGGGGCGGTTTGCGCCCCGGAACTAAAATTGGGGAACTAGCGGCGGTCTTTCCGCGCGTCGAAAAATCTGAAGTACTGGAGAAAATTGCCATCATGGAAGAGGAAATTCTTAAACCAAAGCAAACGCCCGCCGCAGCGCCTTCTGGAACTCCTGCAGCAGCCCCAGCGCCGGCCGCTGCCGCGCCGGCGAAACCGGGGAAAATCGGCATCGACGATTTCCTCAAGGTCGAGATGCGAGTCGGCCAGGTGAAATCGGCCGAGAAAGTGGTTGGCGCCGATAAACTGCTCAAGGTTATGGTGGATATAGGCGACGAAATGCGGCAGATCGTCGCTGGCATCGCCACTGTGTATTCGCCGGAGCAACTGGTCGGCCGCAAGGTCATCGTGGTTTGTAATCTTGAGCCGCGCAAGCTGCGTGGCGTGGAATCGAACGGCATGATTGTGGCCGCTTCCGCTGCTCCCGACGGCCAGCCGACATTGGCCGGTTTCCTCGAGGACGTGCCGGTCGGAGCGCGCTTGAAATAGCCGGCGACTGCCCGTTCAAGCTGCGCACTCAGTGTTAAGGGCTGTCATTCCGAGCGAAGCGAGGAATCTGCTTTTTCTGTGACGGCCATGCATGCTGCCTCATCTCCCGCCGATATTCTTCCCCTGGTGGATTCGCACGCGCACCTGGATGCCTCGGACTTTGATTCCGACCGGGAGCAGGTCCTGCAACGGGCGCGCGCGGCAGGAGTAAGCGCCATCCTGGCCATCGGCGGCAACCCGCAAGCGCTCGACGCGGCGGCTGTGCTTGCCGCTGGTCACGACTGGATCTACGCCGCCGCCGGTATCCACCCTCACGAGGCGCGCCTTGCGACCCAAGCGCACTATGAAACGCTGAACAAGCTCGCGGAGCATCCCCGATTCTTGGCCTGGGGCGAGATTGGTCTCGACTACCACTACAATCACTCTCCGCGCGACGTTCAGCAGCGCGTCTTCCTCGAGCAGTTGGAACTGGCTCGCGCCGTCCGCCGCCCGGTAATCATTCATTGCCGGGAGGCTTGGCCTGACTGCCTCTTGCTGCTCGACCGTAATTGGCGGGCATCCGAACTGGGGGGAATTTTTCACTGCTTTTCGGGCACTCTCGACGAGGCGCGGCAGGGAATCGAGATGGGCTTTCTGGTATCGTTCGCCGCCAACGTCACCTATCCCAAGGCGCAGAATCTGCGCGACGTGGCGCGGGACCTGCCGCTCGAATCCCTGCTCCTGGAGACGGATTCGCCCTTCCTGGCCCCCCAGCACCATCGGGGCCGGCGAAACGAGCCGGCCTATGTCGCCGAGGTAGCAAAAACACTCGGACCTGTGAGAGACTTGGCCCCGGCCGAAATTGCCGCGGCCACCAGCGACAATTTTCGCCGCTTCTTTCGGCTGGCAGAACCGGCTGGCGGACAAGCCGCCAGCCGGAGTGGGAGGGACGCATCGCAGTGTTGACGGTCAAGGAGATATTCGACCTGGTCCGCGACGATTTGGCGCGGGTGGAGCAGGAAATCGCCCGCCAGACGGGCGCCACCGGCCAGCCCGTCGCTGAGATCGCCCGCTACTTGCTGGACGGCGGCGGCAAACGGCTGCGCCCGGCGCTCTTGCTGCTTTCGGCCGGGTACGCGGGATACAGCGGCCCCAGCGCCATTCGCCTGGGCGCCGTGGTCGAGTTGATTCATAGTGCTACGCTTATTCACGATGACGTTATTGACGGCTCCGATACTCGCCGCGGCCGCGCCTCGGCCAACTCCCGCTGGGGCAATCATCGCAGCGTGCTGGCGGGCGACTGGATTTACATGCAGTCGTTCCGCATGGCCCTCGAAGAGCGCAACTTCGCCGTCCTCGATATCCTCATTGACCTCACTCAGAACATGGTGGACGGCGAACTGGCCCAACTTTCCAGCCTCGGCCGCATGGACCTGCGCGAAAATGAAGTGGTGGATCTCGCCGCGCGCAAGACCGCCTGCCTGTTCAGCGGATGCGCCCGCCTGGGCGCGGTGCTGGGCCGCCTTCCCGCCGCCGAAGAGCAGGCCCTGGCCGACTACGGGCGTCACATCGGCGTGGCCTTCCAACTCGTGGACGACCTCCTCGATTTCACTGCCTCGCCCACACAGCTCGGCAAGCCCGTCCTCAGCGACTTGAAGGAGGGCAAAGTGACACTCCCGCTGATTTACGCCCTCGAGAGCGCCAGGGAAAATGACGGCGCCGCGGGCCGGCGCATGGTCCGGGCAGTGCTCGATGAAAAAGGCTTTTTTAGCGTGCGCCCCGAGGAGATATCCGCGCTGGTGCGCGATTCCGGCGCACTCGAGCGCACTCGCCGCTTGGCGCACGAATACGCCGGGCGGGCCAAGGCCTGCCTGAACGGCCGGGGCGACACCGAATACGGCCGCGCGCTCCGCGCCGTCCCGGATTTCATCCTCGACCGCGAACGCTGACGGGCGGCCCTTCTGCTGGGATCAAAGTGCTGCCGTTCAAACTCGTTTACCACCCCCGCTACAATCTGGATCTCGGCGCGCACGTTTTCCCGGCGCGGAAATACCGGCTGGTGCGTGACGGCCTGGTCGCCAAGGGCATCGCCGATCCCGCCGACATTCTCTCGCCCGAGCCGGCCAGCGATAAGGACGTATTGCGCGTGCATACGCCGGAATATGTCGAAAAACTGAAACGCGGCACACTCACCGCCAGCGAGCAGATGCGGCTCGAACTGCCCTATTCGCAGCAGATCGTCGAGGCTTACTGGCTGGCGGCGGGCGGCTCGATCCTGGCGGCTCGCTGCGCCCTGCGGGACGGCTTCGGCGTCAATCTCGGCGGCGGTTTTCACCATGCCTATCCCGGCCACGGCGAAGGCTTCTGCATGCTCCACGACGTGGCCATCGCGGTTCGCCGCATGCAAGCCGACCGGGCCGCTGCTCGCGTGATGGTGGTGGACACCGATGTTCACCAGGGCAACGGCACGGCCTATATCTTCGCCGCCGACCCTAGCGTTTTCACCTTGTCCATACACCAGGAGAAAAACTATCCGCTGCCCAAGCCGCCGTCCGATCTGGACATCAATCTGGAGAACGGCACCGGCGACGAAGAGTATCTGCGCGCGCTGGCCCGCGGGCTCGACGAATCATTCGCCCGATTCTCTCCCGACCTGCTCTTTTATCTGGCGGGCGCTGATCCCTACCGCGAAGACCAACTCGGCGGCCTGTCGCTCAGCTTGGCTGGGCTGCGGCAGCGCGACGAACTCGTGTTTGCCGAGGCGCGGCAGCGCGGCGTGCCGGTCGCGGTCACGCTGGCGGGCGGCTATGCGCGAAATACCGAAGACACCGTGCGCATTCACATGAACACCGTGCTCGCGGCTCGCGACTGCTGTGATCAGCATCTCCGCGGACCGAGCGCCGGGTCAGGGAACGCGGCTCAGCGCTGAAAGTCAATCATCACGTCCATGGTGTCGGCCGCTTCGCCGGGGCTGAGCAGGTGGCCGACCTGGGAGTAACGCAACGGCAGCCGGCCGAAAATTTCTGGGCTGGGCTTTTCCAGCTTGACCAGCATGTCCTCGACGTACGCGCCGTCAAATACGTCGCCGGGAACCAGTTTCCAGGCCGCGCGCAGGGCGCGCTCGGCGTCCAGCGAAAGTCCGGTGATGACCAATTGGCCCATGCGGTATTGCGGGCCTTCTTCGAGGGCCACGCGAAAGGCCACGGTTCCGTCGGCATCAGAGAATTCCGGTTGCGGATTTACTTTCAGCTCCGTATAGCCCCGCCGCGCGTACTCTCTTGCGACTCGCTGCCAGACTCCGGCCAGCGCCACGCCGTCGGCGATCTCTCCGCGCTTCACGGTCACGAGAGTGTCCAGCGGCCCTTGATTCAGCACGGTGTTCCCGCTCCAGGTTACCTCTCGCAACTTGTACGCCGGACCCGGATCAATCGGCAGCGTGACGGAAACTTGTGAAGGAAGAGGCTGACTGGGGTCGCCGGTGAAGCGGGGCTGCGGCGCGCCGAACTGCGCCCGCAAGTGGCCGCTCGAAAAATATAGCGGCCGCACTTGTTCGGTGATGAACATTTCGATGGCGAAGCGGGAAAAGGGTTTGCCGATCAGGTCGAGATTGCGATCGCGAAGTTTCTGGGAGTTTTGCGCCAGCGAATCCGTGTAAGCGATGGAGCCGATGGTCAGCGTCGGGCCGATGATGCGGAACTGCATGACCATGTCGTCGCTATCGGGACGGGACAGGAGGGCGCGCTCGATGGTGCCGGAGATTTTCTGCGTTTGCAGCAGGAGAGAGAGCGCGCCGGAGATATCGTCGAGTAGGGAACCGTCCTGCGGGGCGACTCCATCGAACACCGGCACCGCCAGGCGGACGGCGTTCAGCAGTTCTTCGTCGCTGAACCAGGGAAAATTGTCGAACCACACGGGCACAAGCGGCGCATCCTCGACCTGAAACTCCAGATTGGTATCCGCATCGCGGGTGGTGAAGCGGTAATTGACCCGGGAAAAGATGCCGAGCTGCGCCATGTAATTGGCGACGGCCTGGAGATGTTCGCGGGTAATGGGTGTGCCCGGCTTGAGCCCGGACAGAGTCACGATCTGCGCCTCGGTGTAGTGACGCGAGCCGGTGGCATGAATCTCCGCGATGACGTTCGAGGGCGGCGGAGCCTGCGCGGACGACGGCACCGCGGACAGTCCGCCAATCAGAATGGCGGACAGCAAAGCGAGAACTGAGAGGGGTCGCACGCGCATCTTGTTTACTTTAGTCCGACGGGCCGAGTCAAGGGAACCGTACGCGGCGTCCCCTGAGGTCTCGCGGTGCTCCGGCTGGCGAGTCATACTCATTCGACGGTGACGGGCCTGGCGGGGTTGCGTGGCTGGCTCACGTCGCAACTGCGGCGGACGGCGATGTGATAGGTGGAAAGCAGCAGCGAACTGGATGGCTACCCCCACCCCCGGTATTCTTGCGAAAGAGTGCGGAAGGTTATGGAAGCAAAGGAGTTGAATTTCGGCAGCGTGCAAAAGAGCGCAAGAGAGAGTGAAGCGAGTGGCAGTTTTCACAGGAGGGGGGTACCCCACCCCCCTAGCAATTCGTAAGAATATCATTCTTAAGGCGTTGCATTCACGCATCGTGTAAGTGTGCATTATACTAGGGTTAAAGTCGCTTGTTTTCATATACATACGGGGGCATTTGTAAGTGTTCATTTCAGAAGGGTTAGACTTGCGTGTTTTCAGCGGAGAACGACTCGGTTGTGCGGGCGGAGTTTCTGCGGGGTTCAGCGTCGAAGCCCGATCTCGTCCCCGAAGCGACATTGGGTGTTCTCCCAAGCTTTCATTCCATTTTATCATCCGCGTCAACTGGCTGGAACCCAGTTGCCTGTCTGTGTGAATTCTCCGTCCAGTGCCTCCTGAGATATGGCCTTCCTGACTGTACCTTATATGGTACACTATTGCAGTGAGGCGGAAGCCCCAGTCCGGGATGAAAAGCCAGTCTGAGGTCCTCGAAAAACAGGGCAAGCGGGTTCCGGCGATCTTTTTCCGCACCGGCGCGGGCGGACAACCCGTGCGGGAGTGGCTGAAGGGGATGCCCTCACCGGAGGACCGCAAGCGCATCGGCGAAGACATCAAGACGGTAGAGTTCGGCTGGCCGGTGGGGATGCCCGTTTGCAAGCCATTGGGCGACGGCATTTATGAAGTGCGGACGCGCCTGATTCAGAATCGCATCGCTCGGGTGCTTTTTTACATCGATGTGAAGGGCCGGACGGTCCTGCTACACGGCTTCATCAAGAAAGCGCAAAAGACTCCTGACGAAGACTTGGAATTGGCACGGAGTAACAGGGGCAAGCACCAAAGGGGACTCCAATGAAAGTAAGGAAACGTCACAAGGCAAATGAGCACAGCGGTTCGACCTTCGACAGCTTTCTGGAAGAACAGGGAATCCGGGAAGAGGTCGAAGCCGTGGCCATCAAGCGGGTGCTAGCTTGGCAGCTCTCGCAGGCCATGCAGGAACAGCGAAAGACCAAACAGGCCATGGCCCGGCAACTTCGGACCAGCCGGTCGCAACTGGATCGCTTGCTGGACCCGCACAATGTTTCCGTATCGCTCGATACCATCGCTCGGGCAGCCAAAGCACTTGGCAAGCGCCTGGTCATTCGGGTGGCGGACGGGCGTGTGGCGGACGGGCGTGTGGCGGACGGGAAGGCTAAGCGAGGCTAGTGGTTACGCCATCTGGCGAATCTCCCCGTTCGGTGCAACCTGCGAGATGGTCACGAGTGGAGACGGATTTCACTGATCGGTCGAGGAGACGGACCAAGGCAGAAAAATACCACGTCCGTCGCGGCGGACGTGGGGCTCCCACGCACCCTGATTTCGGGGCCCGTTCAAGTCTCGACCACTCGCCATGTGGGCGCGATTCGGCTAGCGCCTCCCGGCGCGCCGTGTCTTACTTGTCAGCCACATTTGCCTACGGTATGCTCACGGCTTCAAACTGCCCTTGGGCCACCGTAAAGCACGCTTGTAAGCACCGGATATATTGAGGTACCTGTGGGGATTGAAGACCATAAGGATTTGCAAGGTATCGCACGTTCACTGGAACTTCTTTTGAAGCTGAAGATGCAGGAACTCAAGGGTGAGAGAAGCCAATCAGAAATGATTTTGCTGTTGGATTCCCTTGGCTTCAAATCTGGAGAAATTGTCAAACTCTTAGGGGCTTCTCCGGCGACTGTCCATCCTCTGTTGTCTCGTGCGCACAGGAAAAAGAAGAAATAGGAGGCGCGTTCGTGCCCCAAAAAGTGAAGCAAAAGAAAGAAGATGACCGGGCGCTGCCGAGCCTTGCACTTGTCTTCGGCTATATCGCTATCAAGGAATTGCAGCGCGTGGAAGACCGTGTTCGCGTCTTGTCCCGGCTTGGCTACGGGAATCAGGAAATCGCCATGATTTGTGAGACGACACCGCTAACGGTGGCGGTTATGAAATCCAATCTCAAAAAGAAAAAGACATTAAGGAGGAGGGCGAAATGAGTCCGCCGCGTGGCTCGTCAGGCGGTCCTGATTCAACCCGGTTGATGTTGGCATACCTTTGCATCGCTACCGAGAAGGAATCAAGCCTTGAAAGGAAAGTAGAAATATTGGACAGATTTGACTTAACTGACTCCGAAATAGCCAAGGTTTGTAAGAGTGCGGTCCAATCCATCCGAAATGCACGTCATTCTGTATCAAGATATGGCCAGAAGACCAAGAAGAGGTAACAAACGCGGTCGTAGCCGCCCAAGGCGTATTGTCCGAATCCCTCTGGACTATTTCGAGGCGATGGAAATCAGTAATGTCATTTACCCATCCCTCTATCAATTTGAGAATGGCTTGCGGATTGCCCTCAATGCGTTTTTGACCACGTGCTATGGCAGCGATTGGTGGAACGTGTCCCTAAAAGGAAAACTACAGAGGGTTTTTGAATACGCGGAGGACCAGCAGAAAAAGCTGGATGCGATGCCGTGGATTGGCGATTCCTCGGTGGTTACAGTTCTTCCGATTCACCTTGTGACACTGGGTCACCTCGAGGAGGTCGTTAAGGCTTATCAGTCCGAATGCATCCCCTATTTGTTTCCCAATCTCAATTTTTTCCTCGGCCATATGGAACTCATTAAACGAGTCCGAAATATGTACACCCACATGTTCCCGTGCATCACGCGCAGCGACTGTCAGATTGCACGGAACGAAATCCGCACTTTGGCATTGCACATCAATTCGAAGTTGGCTGATTAGATGACGTTGTCGGCTCCTTCGACCGAGTAGACTTGGTAGCGATCAAACGACCAAGGCTCGGAAGGAAGGAGCCGAGCAATGATGATTATAGGTTGCGATTTTCACACACGCTACCAG
>Ga0214473_10001180_pt1 | contig 35386 bp, 37 predicted proteins | sample RVTome_7_FD_203509 | JGI IMG/M metagenome (GOLD analysis project Ga0214473, IMG submission 203509) | Soil microbial communities from uranium-contaminated site in the Upper Colorado River Basin, Wyoming, United States - RVT98D197 | ecosystem: Environmental > Terrestrial > Soil > Contaminated >... | reverse complement strand
TCCAGATCAAGCATGGCCGCCCTCCACCACCACCGCGAGCACGGCGGCAAAGCCTGCCTGGGCCTCCTGCCACGCGTAGCGCAGCGCGCTGGGCCACGGCAGATCCGTCTCCCGCTCCCGCAGTGCCTCGCGCACGCGGCGGCAGATGGCCGCCAACACGCCCAAATCGCGCAGCAGGTGCTGCTCGCGCTCGCTGCCCGGATCGGCGGGCGCCGCGCACTCCTCCTGCTTCTCGTCCACCGCGAGGTACAGCCACGGCCGTTCGACGATGGGCTGGCGCTGCGCAGCGTTGCCGGCACGCCAGCCCGCATAGAGCCGTGCCATCTGGCGCACCGACACCCGCCGCCGCCCCAAACTGCTCACCAGCTGCTCGCACTGTGCGGCGTTGGCCCGGGCCAACGGCACCAGGTATTTCATCGCCGCCTGCGCCGGCAGCGTGCCGGCACGCACCGCCGCCTCGGCCACCGCCGGGAGCACGCCGATCAGGGCCAGCCGGCGCGACACCCAGCTCGGCGAGCGCCCGAGCAACGGCCCCAGCGCGCGCTGCACGATGGCGTGCCCGTCAATCAGTTCGCGCAGCAGCCACGCCTCCTCGATGGCTGAGCGCGCCCGATTGCGTTCGAGCCGGAAGGCCAGCAGCAGGGCATCGGCTTCCGCCAGATCGAGCACGGTAGCCTCGACGCTGTCGCGCTTGAGCTCGTTCAACGCCGCCACGCGCGCGTAGCCATCGATCAGCACGTAGCGACCGTTGCTGCCGTCCGCGTTGCCTGGGCCGCGCACCACCAGCACCGGCTGCTGCTGCCCGTGCTCGCACAGCGAGGCCACCAACCGGGCGATGCGCGACGCGTCGCCGATCCGCAGCCCCGCGTACTTCTTCTCCAGTTGATGAAACTCCAGCTCCATTGACCTACCCCCCGCCTCGATGGCGTCGGGGTGAGCCTGCTTCTTACGGTGCGCGGGCCGCCGAGACCATGTCGTCTCGCCAACCAGCGCCCTGGACTTGGCGGGATTCCGTTGCCGGAGCGCCGACTTGGCGCCGCACTGCGTCTCGCACGACGTCTTCGAGTAGTCGGCCGATTTCTTCAAGGATCACGGCGACTTCCAGCCCCACTGCGTCTCGCACTGCGTCCCACGAGACTCGAGGACCCGCCGCCCCTTGCCCACCACCGTCTCTACGTAGGCGCTGGCGCAACCGGTGCGCGCGCTCCGCCGGGGCTTCGCGTTGCCGCCAGCGCTGGCACGCGCGACGGTGACGCTCCCGCTGGCAGTCCGCTCGACTGCACACGTGCTGCCGATCACCGGTGCGTGGATGTGGATCAAACCAATGCCGGCAGATCCGGCACGGACGCGTGCGGCCCATGTGGTCCTCCGAAACAAACCGGAGAACCGCACCGCGCAAACTCGATCAGGTCAACCGTGGGTCAATTCTGACAAGCGGGGGCGGGTCAATTCTGGCGAGCGTCGAAGGCGAGCGGCCGAAGTGGATTAAAATGGCCTCCTCGTCGGTGGATCCAGCCCCTTTGACCGGAAAACGCTCGGTGGTGGCATCATGAGTCGCCATAACAATCCTTTTAGCAGCCTGCTATGGCGGTCTTTGTCAAAGGCTAGGGAAATCCAAGGGGTTTTGGAACCTTCTGAGTTCATCAAAGGGTGTTGAGGTGGCGTTGTCACCTTGCAGGCACAGGGCCGCGCTGACGGCGGGGCGTGCAAACCTCGCTGCCCACAAGCCAAGGTTGTTGCGACCAACACACAAACGCTGCGAGGAGCCAGCCTGCTATTCGTGTACGCTCCCGCAGGAGCGCTCACCAAGTTATGATCCGTGGCCGCAGCCACTGCTCTCCGAGTATCGATCTCTGCCAAACTGTCGGACGTCGGCCAGCGAGTACACAGCATGGCCGACCAAGGCTGCTCACGCAGAGTGTCGAAGTCGAGAGCTCCTCCCAACCCGTGTGGTCGATGAAAGTCGCCTACGCCGGCGAGTCGGCCGCTGGCGTAGGCGACAGGGCCTGCAACCAGAGTCGAGGCAATTTGATCGCCAAGCGGCGCGCCACCGCCACGATCGCTCGCTTGCGCCCGATCCAGGGTGCCAAGCGTTCGAAGACTTGCCCCAAGTCTTGGTCGAGACCCCGGCGCACCGCCGCCCACGCACACTGCAGCAAGATGGGCCGCAGCGTCCCCGGTCCACATTTCATGATGTGCCCGCGGTAGTTGATGTCGACCCCGGAGCTGTACTCGCTCGGTGTCAGTCCCAAGTAATGAGGCAGCGAGGCCGTGGTGGGAAAGCGCTGGATGTCGCCAAGTTCCAACACCAAGCGGATCGCCGACATCGTTCCGACACCCGATTGTTCGCACAGCACTTTGACCACCTTCGCGTAGGGCTCGCTGGCCGCCACCGCTTCGAGTTGCGCGCGCAGACGTCGTGCCTGCTGGTCGGCCAAGGTGTGCAACTGCAGGTGGGCCTTCACACTGCTGTCGAGCGGCGGTGGCAATTTCTGACTGAACAGCCACTGGCTGTATGCCTTCCAGCCGTGCACCGGCAGCGGCCCCAGGTGCGGAGTGCTCCTGCATCAGGGCACGGATGCGTACCTGGGCTCGCTTGCGCTCCTTGACGCACTGCGCGTAGGTGTGTCCGAAGGCGCGCTGCTCGTGAATGGTGTGCGAGGGAATGTAGATCGGCTTCAGCTCGGCTTTTTCCAGCTTGCGCGCCATCTTGCCGACATCGAGTCGGTCGGTTTTGACCGACGGCCCCGGTGCGCGCTCGACCCGGCTCGGCGCAATCACCGTGGTCGCCACGGCCTGCGCTTGCAACCACCAGGCGATCTCGTATCCGAACCCGCACGCCTCGTAGGCAACGTGCAAGCGGCAGTCCCGGTACTGCTCGACCAAGGCGCGTACGTGCTCGAGTCCCATCGGGGTACTCAGTCGGCGTTGCTCCGCACCGCCCCAACGCACACAGAACACCAGCTTGGTGCGCGAGATGTCGATGGACATCCATACCGGGCTGCCCGGCTGCGGCGGTCGCGGGGTGTGCGGACCCGGTTGCGCAACTACCTCTACCAGTCGTATCTTGCCCATGGGGGCCTCCCTTCTGGCTGCGGCGCCAACCGCAGCGTGTTGTGTTTGAGATACTCAGAAGGTTACGGCCCCCGCTTTCAATTGCAAACTCTCGGGATGCTGACGCTGTCCACCAAGGCCAGGCTCGCCAGCGCCGCCATAACCGCCACCTCGGCGCAGCGCGCAGGAGCAGTCAAGGGCGTCTTCGTAGTCCCTCGAGTGCTCCGAGCACAGCGCCACAATCGCGGTGGCGACGTTGGCTCCATTCGTGATCAGAACCATGCGATCACACCCCAGCACATGGTAACTGTCGGACTTCGAGTAGATCCGAATCATGTAATTATGAGACGTCAGCATGCCATCGTTTATTTCCGTTTCCCCCAGGGCGCCTGCCGCGAAGTTTCGTTGACTCTTCCAGCCCCGATTCATTAGCGCGATGACCACCGTGGTTTTGGAGAGTTGCTGGGCCGGCCGTACCACTGCGTCCACCAGGTGCGCGTGTCTCTCAGCCCGAAAGACACCCTTGTCTTGGCAATCGAACTTGCCCGGCGGTTGAAGCTGCGGGTTGAACGAGGGCTGAACGATTAGAGCTGAGCTTGGCTGCTGGGCTGTCAAAGAATTTGCTGCTCCCAGCGTCTGCGGTCGAAGCAACTCTGGCGGTGGCGTTGCGTTTGTGTGAGTGAACCCCATTGGGGTCCGACGCGCGGGACGTGGAACCGCTCAGAACGGAGGAGCAAGCAGGATGAACATCCGAAACCGCTTCACGAGAAGCGCAGCCGTGGTGGCATGTGGTTTTCTCGTGGCGAGCGCCATCAGTTCTGCTACGCAGGCGCAGGACGCAAAACAACTCTACGAAAAGAACTGCCTCGCCTGCCACGGAGCGAGCGGGAAGGGAAATGGCCCTGCCAGCAAGGTGATGAAGCCGCCACCGTCAGAATTTGCGGTCGCGCTGAAGGGAAAGAGCGATGCGGAAATCGCGAAAGTGGTTAAGGAAGGGGGCAAGGCCGTTGGCAGAGCGGCATCGATGCCGGGGTACGGCAGCAAGTTGAGTGACGAGCAGATTCAAGGCGTGACTCAATACATCAAGAGCCTCAAGTAATCAGCCTCGGGTTTGGGTGCGCTTGGACCCGCGCCCGAGGTGATTCCGCACTTATGCCGTGGGGGTTCTTCCGGCTCGATTTCGATGCACTGCTCGGAGCTTCTCGGTGGACCTCAGTTCCACGCGCCTCCACTTCCTGCAGGGTCACGGGAGATTACTATGACTGGTGGTCGGTGATCAAACCCGATGGGTGGGAGGTCGGTCCGATCGGCTCAGTCGAAGAAATCTCCGAAGGATGTGGTGAACTCAGCGCTTCGCGACTGCCTTAAGACCGGAGACCACGTAATAGCCGCTGCATCAGCCGGGGAGCTTTCACCGCCAGCCGGAACCGCATGTGCTCGCGGTTGACAATGGTCCGATCAGACTTACCGTGCAAAGAATGGAAATTCTTCGTTTAATCCCACTCGACGACACTGTCGTGTTCCCTTCGATGACTGTCACCCTTCCGATAGACGTGGGGGCCGAGCGGCGTGTTTTTCTGGTCCCCCGCCACGGGACCGAATACGCCGGCGTCGGAGTCGTGGCGCACGTGGTGGAGCGCGTTCGACTCTCCGGCGCCGGACAAGCCGTCGTGCTTACCGGCCGCACCCGCGCCATCGCCGGGGCCGCGCGCACCGATCCCGCCGGCGATCTGCGCGTCGAGGTGGAGCCCCGCCCCGATGTGACCCCACCTCCTGCCCATACCCAAGCGCTCGAGCAGGAATACCGCGCGCTGGTGCTCGAGATCCTGGAGCTCCGCGGCGATGATGGTCGGGTGGCCGCCTTCGTGCGCTCGATCACCGACCCGGGTACCCTCGCCGACACCTCGGGCTATTCCCCCGACCTCAATTTCGCAGAAAAAGTGCAGCTCTTGCAGACGCTCGATGTCGTCGAGCGATTGACCCTCGCCCTCGGCTTCCAGCGCAAACGCCTGGCTGAGCTGCAGGTACGGAAACGGATCCGCGAGGACGTTGAAAGTGGCACCGGGAAACAGCAGCGCGAGTACATCCTGCGGCGCCAGATGGACGCGATCCGCAAGGAGCTTGGTGAGGACGACGCCTCGCTCGCAGGTGAGTACCGCGCCAAGATTGCCCAGGCCGGGATGCCGGAAGGCGTACGCGTGCAGGCTGAGCGCGAGCTCGGCCGCCTGGAGCGGATGGGTGAGGCAAGCGCCGAATCCTCGATGATCCGCACCTACCTCGACTGGCTCCTGGCCGTGCCGTGGGCACAACGCTCCGCGGAACGCCTCGACCCGGTACACGCACGCGCGGTGCTGGATGCCGACCACGCCGGTTTGGACGACGTGAAGCAGCGCATCACAGAGTACCTGGCGGTGCGCAAACTGCGCACCGAGCGCGGCGTCCCTAATGACCGCCGCTCGGGTGTCATCCTGACGCTCATCGGACCGCCGGGTACAGGCAAGACTTCGATCGGCGAATCGATCGCTCGCGCCACAGGACGGGAGTTCGTACGTATGTCGCTCGGCGGCGTACGCGACGAGGCGGAGATCCGCGGCCACCGCCGGACCTATATCGGCGCGCTGCCCGGCCGAATGGTGCGGGCGCTGCGCGACGCCGGCACGATGAACCCGGTCATCATGCTCGACGAGGTCGACAAGCTCGGCGCCGATTGGCGCGGAGACCCGTCTGCGGCCTTGCTCGAGGTCCTCGACCCGGCGCAGAACCACTCCTTCCGCGATCACTATCTCGACGTCGAGCTCGATCTTTCGAACGTCCTCTTCATCGCCACCGCCAACACGGCCGACACCATCCCCGGCCCGCTGCTCGACCGCATGGAGACCATCCGCTTCGACGGCTACACGGTCGAGGAGAAGGTCGCGATCGCCGGCGGCTTCCTCTGGCCGCGCCAAGTTGAGCGCAATGGCCTGCGGCTCGATGAGGTCACAATCAAGGACGACGTGTTGCGCACGGTGATCGCCGATTACACTCGTGAGGCAGGTGTGCGCCAGCTCGAGCGCGAGCTCGGCACCATTCTGCGTAAAATTGCGACACGCGTCGCTTCCGAAACCGCGCCGGTGCCGGTGCCGGTGCCGATTGACGCGACCATTGTCCGCGACGCGCTCGGGCGCCCGCGGTTCTTCCAGGAGGCGGCGACGCGCACGGCCGTGCCCGGCGTGGCCACCGGCCTGGCGGTGACCGGCACCGGCGGCGAGGTGCTGTTCATCGAGGCGACAGCGATGACGGGCAGCGACGGCCTCCTCCTTACCGGCCAACTCGGTGACGTCATGAAGGAGTCGGCGCGCATCGCGCTCAGCTACGTACGCAGCCATGCCACCGCGCTCGGTATCTTGGACCCCGTCTTCCGTCGCCGTGAGTTCCACGTCCACGTCCCCGCTGGCGCGGTCCCAAAAGATGGACCGAGCGCTGGCGTGGCGATCGTAACGGCGCTCGCTTCGCTACTCACCGAACGGCCTGTGAGAAACACGGTCGGTATGACGGGCGAGGTCACCCTGCAGGGCCGTGTGCTGCCGATTGGCGGCTTGAAGCAGAAGGTGCTGGCGGCGCACGCCGCCGGACTGACTGACGTGATCCTGCCCGAGCGCAACCGGGCCGACTTGGACGACGTGCCCGCGGACGTGCGCAAGCACTTGCGCTTCCACCCGGTGGAGACTGTCGAGGAAGTGCTCGCACTGGCGCTCGAGCCCGTAGCAGCGGCGCTGGCGGCCTAGCTTCTGGAGGTTCGACTGTGACGGTTTCACTGTAGGAGTATTGATCGGTAGAGACAGGCGGGGGCGCTCGATCCTGCACCGATCACGTTGATAACGATCAAGACGGCTTGATCGGCGCTCGGCCCGCCCTCCTGCGTATAACGCGGGTTCTTGATCTTCAGCTAGCGCGAGCGGCCACCGAGGTGCTGGTAACGGTGAGTTCCTGGAATTTAAGTTCAGCGCAGCTTCAGCCGCAGATAATTGAGGACATCGAAACGCGTGATGAGACCAAGAAAGTGGCTTCCCTCGCAGACGAGGGCGACCAGCCCGCGATCGAAGATTGGGAACAGGGCGTCCAATGATGACTGTGGCGAGACCATTTGGAGGCGGCGGGTCATGAACTCGCGCACCGGTCGGCGAAATGCCGTCGCGTCATGGCCGACGGCAAACAGCAGGTCGGACTCATCCAAGATACCGACGACGTGACCGCTGTCGAGCACCGGCAGCTGAGAGACGTCGTAAAGCTTCATGCGCGAGTGGGCAGTCAGCAGATTATCTTCCGGGCCCACCGCCACCACCGCTCCCTGCTCGTAGCCGCGCGCGATAAGATCCCGCAAGTCGCCTTGGCCAGCCTTCCGCAGGAAGCCTTGATCCTGCATCCAGTAGTCGTTGTACATTTTCGACAGATACTTGTTGCCGCTGTCACAGATGAGCGTCACCACGCGTTTGGGGATCGTCTGAGCGCGACAGTAGCGCAGCGCCGCAGCGACCAGCGTGCCCGACGACGAACCGCCGAGGATGCCTTCATGACGCAGCAACGCGCGCGCTGTGAGGAAGCTCTCCTCGTCACTGATTGTGTAAGCATGGCAGACGCGTGAAAGGTCGCAAATCGGCGGCACAAAGTCTTCGCCGATGCCCTCCACCAGCCACGATCCCGGGGTGCCGATCTGTCCGTTCTGCACATAACCCGCCAACACCGAACCGGCCGGATCCGCCAGAACCATCTCCACATGCGGCGCCTGGCGCCCGAAGTAGCGGCTAAGCCCTGTGATCGTGCCGCCGGAGCCCACGCCGCAGATCACCGCGTCTAGCCGGTGTGACATCTGCCGCCAGATCTCCGGTCCGGTGGTGGTCTCGTGCGCCCACGGATTAGCGGGGTTGCCGAACTGATTCACGTAATAGCCGCCGATCTCGGCAGCGATCCGCTGGGCCATGTCCTGGTAGTACTCGGGGTGTCCCTTGCCCACATCGGAGCGGGTCATGCGCACCTCAGCGCCCATGGCCCGCAGATGAAAAATCTTCTCTTGGCTCATCTTGTCCGGGATGACCAGGATCAGGGGGTATCCCTTGCGGGCGGCGACGAGTGCCAGCCCCAGGCCGGTGTTGCCGGCCGTCGCCTCGACCAGGGTGGAACCGGGGCGGATGGCTCCGCTGCGCTCGGCGGCTTCGATCATCGCCAGCCCGATGCGGTCTTTGATCGAGCCCCCGGGGTTCTGGCTCTCCAGCTTTACAAACAGCTCGCAGGGACCGGTATCGAGGGCACGCAACCGAACGAGAGGCGTATTGCCGATGAGGTCCAGCAAGTCGCACGTGTTCGTGCCCGCTTCGATCAGGTCCTCCGCGCCGCCTGCAGGGCGTTTTCGAGGTCGCGCCATAAGTCCTCCACGTGTTCGAGCCCGACGGAAAGGCGCACCAAGGAATCGGTGATGCCGAGCGGGATGCGCACCTCGGCCGGCATCGACGCATGCGTCATCAGGGCCGGATGTTCGGCCAGCGATTCGACCCCGCCCAGGCTCTCGGCCACTGTGAACAGGCGCAGCGTCCGCAAAAAGCGTCGAGTCTGTTCCAGGTCCGCGTCGAGATCGATGCTGATCATACCACCACCGCCGCGCATCTGCCGCTGACACAGGGCGTGTTGCGGATGGCTGGCGAGCGCAGGGTAGTGTACTCGCTTCACTGACGGTGCTTGCTCCAAACGGCGCGCCAGCTCGGTGGCGGTCTCGACGTGGCGCAGCATACGTAGGGGCAAGGTCTTGATGCCACGCAGCACCAGGTAGCAGTCGAACGGGCTGGGCACGGCACCGATGGCGTTCTGCAGAAACTTGAGGCGTGTGGCCAGTTCGGGGTCGCGCGTGATGAGGGCGCCCCCGACAACGTCGGAGTGGCCGTTGATGTACTTTGTCGTCGAGTGCAGCACGACGGTGGCACCGAGCTCGATCGGGCGCTGCAGCACCGGCGACGCGAAGGTGTTGTCGACCACCAAGGTGATGCCGTGCGTCTGTGCCAGTGCGGCCGCGCCTGCGATGTCGACTAGCCGTAGCATGGGATTCGTCGGCGTCTCGAGCCAGATCATCCGTGTCTGTGCAGTCAGCCGTGCTTCCAGGTGTGAGAGTGAGCGTAGGTCGACGAAGGTGGTGCCGATCCCAAGTGGGCGCATGACGCTGTTGAAAAGGCGGTACGTGCCGCCGTACACATCGTCGCCGCAGACCACGTGGTCTCCCGGCCGCAGCGTGTGGAGCAGCGTGGTGGCGGCGGCACAGCCGCTGCTGAAGGCGAACGCGTGGGTACCGCCTTCCAGCGCCGCCAGACAGGTCTCCAGCGCTGTGCGAGTGGGATTGCCGCTGCGCGCGTAGTCGAACCGCAAGGGCCGCCCCGGCTCCGGCTGCGCAAAGGTAGTGGCCAACACAATCGGTTCCATCACCGCACCGTGCTGCGGATCTGGTTCCGATCCCGCGTGTATGGCCAGCGTTTCCAGCGCCGGCGGGTTGAATCCTGCCTCATTCCGTGGGTCTTGCATCGCTCCTCCCCCGGATTCCGTATATAGCAGCTTGGCGGGTTAGGTTCAGGCGGAAGCCGAACGGTCTCCAATCAGGTGGCTCGGTTTCGCGGACCCAATCGCCGGATCGTACGGTTCGAACAGTGTCGTTCAGTTAGAATGATGCGCCGAGGCTGGTGAAGCACTGGGGCCACCTGCGATTGCCGCCGGAGGTCGACGTCCAAGACGATCCCGCCATCCACTATCATCTGCGCGACCTGTTCACGGGCGAGATCTACGTCCGCGCCGGTAAGGACCTCGCTCGCCGTGGCTTCGTCTTCGGGCTGGCACCGTACGAAATCCACGTGCTCGAGGTGGATGACGTGGTCGTGAACGATGGAGCGCTCGAGACAGCTCTCGCCGCCCACCGTGACGTCTCGGAGCTACTCAAGCACTGCACGAAACGAATGGGTGTCGTCGGAGACGTTCACGGCGAGCTGCAGGCGCTGAAGGAGGTCCTGCGCACGCGGTCGGCGGGAGGATCGTGTGGACGCTCGGCAACCACGATCTCTACGTGGACGGGGAAGGCGGTCAGGGCGGAGAGCCCTCCCTCGGCTACCGACTGTGGCCGACGATCAGGGAAGCGGCGCTCCACCCCGAGCGACACCCTGGGCTGGTCGTGAACGCAGCGTACTTCGACCACGGCAAGCTGTTCGTCCACGGGGGGATCCTTCCGAACATCGTCGACTTGGCGATGCGCGAGCGGGGCGCGATAAAGTTCACTCCCTGGGCGCGCCCCGTCGCAGGCAGGCCTACGCCAAGCAGAAGCACCGCCCCACGCACCAAAGTCATGACCCGGCGTTTCATCATCAAGGAGGGGAAACTGCTGAGCCCGCAGGTTTCGGAGCAAGAGCTCCCACCTTTTCCCCTCTCGGGCTGCATGGGCTGCTTCGGATGCCCGGCGGACGTGATGATGATCTGTAGCGCGGTGGAGTTCACGTCCCTTTCTAATGCGTTTGATGACTTCGAAGCTTTCTATCTAGGCAGGTGCCAACCGGCGGGGTGCTATGGTGCTTTCGCCAGCGCTCCGTGCGATCTGTCGTTCCTGGAATCAATCGGCGCTGGGGATCCTAACTTCCGCCCGCTTTTGTGCGCCAAGGCAGCGGGTGCGCTCAACCCCGTGCCCACGCTCTCGCAGCTCGCGCTCGCCAGCCTCGCCGTGGCGGTGCTCGGCGTTGGCATTCTGGGCTTGCGCCGTCGCAATGCGGGGTGAGCCACGAGTAGATCATGTTCTGGCCATGACACGCCTCCACCAAGCCAAGCGGTCCTTCTCTACCATTCTTGTAACTCGTGGGTACCGGCACGACTGGCGTCACAAACATGATTACCGTCGGGTGAACATGCGCAGGGCCACCCGGATTAAGACAGTGAGGGCAAAGCCTTGGGTTACCGCCCTCGCCTGCGGCATACTGTTTAGCCGGTGCGTATTGTGCAGCTCAACGCTTGAGGTGACTGCCGCGAACGCTCAGTCTCCAGTGAGTACCGCGACACCCACCGCGGTCCGCTGCATCGGCGACTGCGGCAATTCCGGCCAGGTCACTGTCGACGAGATCCTCACGATGGTGAACATCGCGCTCGGCAATGCCAGTGTGTCGGAGTGTGAAACTGGTGACACCGACGGCCACGGCCAGATCACCGTGGACGAGATTCTGGCTGCGGTTAACAACGCGCTGACCGGCTGCGTGACGCTCACGCCGGAGGAGGCGTGTATCGCTTCCGGAGGGTCTGTTTCAACTGACCTCTGCTGCGCGAGCGTCGGAAACTTCCCAAACACCTGCAGCATCGGACCATGCGGCTGTTCGCCCGCAAGCAGCCATGAGGTTCAAGTCTGCCTTTGCGGTACGGGCAAGTGCTTCGCCGAAGCAAGCCTTGGCTGTGTAACGCGCTGAACCGGTCCCTCTTCCCGCCTCAGCTCTCCCGCGCCAGTCGCGCGCGCAGTTCGCGCTTGAGCAGTTCGCCGGCTGTATTGCGCGGCAGCTCGTCCACAAACACGATGCGCTTGGGCACCTTGAAGGGCGCCAGGTGCCCGCGGGCGTGGGCGATGAGATCCTCGCCGGTAAGGGTGCAGCCGGCTTTCACGACCACGACGGCGGTTACGGCTTCGATCCACTTCGCGTCCGGCAGGGCGATCACCGCCACCTCCGAAACCACCGGGTGGGTGTACAAGCATTCCTCGACCTCACGGCTGGAGACAACTACGCCGCCGGTGTGCCGCCGTGGTTCCAGAGGTGTACAGCAACTGCGCCACGTCGTGGTCGTCCACCTCGACGGCCGGCTCACTGCTTTCTCCGTCACCGCAAGCGAGCTGCAGGACGTCGACTTCCGCGCCGCCTTGCAGGGTGCCATAGACCGTGCAGGGGATGTCGAGGCGCACGGCGTCGACGTGCTCGGCCATTGCCTGGTCGTAGAAGAGCCCCTTTGCTCCGGATTGAGCCACAATGTAGGTGAGCTCGCCTTCGGTGAGCGCGAAGTTAATCGGGACGTGAATGAGTCCGGCACGAACACAAGCGAGCCGCAGTATGGCGTACGCGTCGGAGTTCTTGCCGTAGGCAGCTACCCGGTCCCCTCGGCACAGCCCCAGCGCCAGCAACGAGTTGGCAACTCGATTGGCTGCCTGATCGAGCTCGGCATAGGTCCAGCGCCGCTGTTGGAACAACAAGGCGTCTTTACCGCCAAACTTGCGCGCCGCGCGGTGGAACGCGTCGCCAATGGTGTTGCGGGTGGTGCGCTGGACGTGAAGGGACAGTGCCGCCGTCATATGTGTCTCCTCTGTGTTCACCGCATAAATCCTCGAAAGCGTCGCCGTCAATCGGATACACCCCTCAACACGACCTGGCGTTGCATGAGCATCTCGTCAAGAGCGAGAGCTTGTATCACCGCGGGGCAAATGAATCAAGCGATCTGATTGCATGGAACAGGGGCACGTGATGGTGAGACGCGGAGACGTCGGATCATCTCCGTGTCTCCGCGTTTCCGCGTCCCTATACCCACAGGTCTGCATTCAGCCCATCGTCGACACCTGCAGCGGCTGGATGCAATAGATCACCCGCACTTCGCCGGGTTGGCGGTTGGGGTACCTGTCGAGGCCCATGTACTTCTTTGCGAGCTTGTCGATGTGGGCATCCGCCCCCTTTTCGGTGATCTCCACGACTTTGCCGCGTAGGGCAAGGTGCCGGTAGGGATTGTCGGGATCGAGGATCGACATGCCGACGCGCGGATCGCGCCGCAGGTTCTTGTCTTTGATCCGCCCCTTGGCCGAGTTGATCAGCAAGACCCCATCACTGAAATCGAACCACACCGGCGTCGACTGCGGACTGCCATCGGGCATCAGCGTAGCCAGGTGCGCGAAGGTTTTCTTGCTCAGCAGGTCACGAAATCCAGCTGGTATCTCTGTCATCTCTCTTCCTCCGTTCGAAGTACGTCCATTCTAACCCTGATCGGGAGATTTTTAATCCGGTCGGGAAATGAGCCGCCAGTCGATAGTCGAAAATCTACCATCGAGAGCTTAGAGTCGAGAGTGCTCTACCCAGGCTAACGGAATATCGTTCCGACGGAGCTCGCTAATCAGACTCGACTCTCCCGCGCGCCAGGTGCAGATTAGCGCGCGCGGTCTGGCAGCGCACATTCTTTACGGTGGGCTGCTCGATACTGATCTCCGCATCCAACTGCGGTACCTTTGCGGTTCCCGCGAGGTGGGCGCGTGCAGACACCCGTCCCTTGAAGTCGCCGGGCTGACCGGACAGAAACGGGGCCAGGTCGAGCTCCCGCACCGTCAGGGTAAGGTTCTGATTGCCGGCCGTGCCGCCTTCGCCGTCCACGGTGAGCTGCCCGCGGTCTGAGCGCAGCTCAAAGTTACTCACCGCAACGCGCTCACCGCGATATCGGATCTGCGCAATGCCCTTGTTCCTCCACGTATCCTCCCCCAGCTGCAGAACCAGGTCGCGCAGCGCCAACCGCATTTCCTGCGGCTGCATGTCGACATTGGCGCGCACCCGGTGCTCGTGCTTGTCGTCTTGACGAACCAGCAGGTCGATGCTCGTCTCGCTAGGCGTGAAGCCCGCGCCTTTCCAGCCGGCGGTGACCCGTGCGCCGGTAAAGCTGCGACCGCTCATCGAAATGTCTAGCGCCTCTGCACTCAGATCAGCGGCGCCGCGTGTGGTACCGATCGCCCGCGCGTTCAACTGTGCACGCAAGGCGGCGAGGCGCGTGTTGTTTACCAAGAGGTGCCGAGCATCGAGCGTAGCGCTTGCGTCCATGGCATCCAGGCGGCCGCTGGCGCTCCCGTCCAGCGTCAGCGAGCCTGCCAGCGGCCCGCTCTTGCTGATCCGCGCCAGGGGCCGCAAGTCCGTTATCTGGGCTCGGTAATGCAAGCGGCCATTAGCGGCGGAGCCGCTCTTCTGGTCGACTATGCCTTGCACGCCGGGCCCCTTCATGACGCGGCGCAGCGCTCGCCTGCCGCGACTACGATGTTCCTTTTCGATTGGTGTTTCCATGATGCTTAAAATGCCTGTCCAATGCTGAAGTGGATCTGCCAGCTCGGCAGTCCAGACGGCCGGTTCAGCGGAAAGCCGATATCCAGGCGCAGCGGACCTACGGGCGTGGCGTAGCGGATGCCCGGGCCGGCTGCGTAACGAAGGTGGCCGAGATCGTAGCGGAACGCACTCTCCTTGACCTGTCCAGCGTCCAAGAAGACGACAGCCCCAAGCCCGCCGTAGACAGGCGTGCGCAATTCCAGGCTGCCTTCAATCAGGCTGCGCCGCCTATGTGATCTTCTTGACTGGTGAGCGGACCGAGCTTGTGGCGGTCATAGCCTCGCGTGCTGTTGATGCCCCCGGCGAAGAAGCGGCGGAACAGGGGCAGGTCCTTGCTTTGCCCGAAGGCGTCACCGCCACCCATACGGAAGCGGGCCGCGAAGACCTGGTCTGCCCCCTCGACACGCAGACTCGCGACCCTATAGCTGCCACGGGCAGGAAGCTCGTCGACGGTAACTGCCCTGACCAGCGAGCCGGAGAGGATGCAAATGAGGACGACCAGTAGACGCACGTTCTGTACCTTCGAGGCTACGCCGGGCAGGGTTTCTCCACAAGGCAGCCCATTTCCGCGCGTGAGACTCGGCCCACGCAATTGCCCTAGCCCTGCATTTCAAACGACGCAGCTCTTGAAATAGGACCCCGTCAGTCCTAGTTTACGCCTGTGATCCGGATTGCCAAGCTCACCGACTATGCAATCGTTATGCTCACGTATTTTGCGCCCGGGCGTGACCAGGCGCATACGGCACGCGACGTCGCGGCGCGGACGGCCATACCGCTGCCCACCGTTTCCAAGTTGCTCAAGGCGCTGTCCCGGGGTGGACTGCTGGTCTCGCACCGTGGAGTCAAAGGTGGGTATACGCTGGCACGGCCGCCGGAAGAAATCTCCGTCGCCAGCATCATCGCCACCATCGACGGCCCGATTGCGATGACGGAGTGCAGCGTCCATGCCCCTGGTTTGTGCGACCTGGAACCCGTATGTCCCGTCCGCAGCAATTGGCAGCGCATCAACCAGGTGGTGCAGCGTGCGCTGGACGGGCTCACTCTTGACGATATGACCGTCCCTCTGCCGCAGCAACGCGTTTCCGACGCAAGTGGTAACAGCATTTCCAATTACAGACTTGTGACGAGGAAGACAGCATGAGCACTAGCCGAGAAACCATCGAGCAGTTGACGCGCCAGGAATACCGCTACGGGTTCGTGACCGAGATCGACTCCGACGTTGCGCCGCGCGGTTTGAATGAGGACATCGTCCGGCTCATATCGGCCAAGAAACAGGAACCGGCGTTCATGCTGGACTGGCGCCTGCGGGCGTTCCGCCACTGGGACAAGCTCGCCAAGTCGGAAGCGGAGCCCAAGTGGGCCAATGTGCATTACCCGCCGATCGACTACGCCAACATCATCTATTACTCTGCGCCGAAGCCGAAGAAGCAGCTGGGCAGTTTGAATGAGGTCGATCCCGAGCTGCGCGCCATGTTCGACAAACTTGGAATCTCTCTGCAGGAACAGGAGCGCCTCAGCGGGGTTGCGGTGGACGCCGTGGTTGACAGCGTCTCCGTCGCTACCACTTTCAAGCAGAAGCTGTCCGAGCTCGGCATCATCTTCTGCTCGTTCTCAGAGGCGGTGCGCGAGCACCCTGATCTGGTGCAGCGCTATCTCGGCTCGGTGGTTCCCTATACCGACAACTTCTTCGCCACGCTGAACTCGGCCGTCTTCAGTGACGGTTCCTTCTGTTACATCCCGAAAGGCGTCCGCTGTCCAATGGAGCTGTCGACCTACTTCCGGATAAACGCGGCCGAGACCGGTCAGTTCGAGCGCACGCTGATCGTTGCGGAAGGGGGCAGCTACGTCAGTTACCTCGAAGGCTGCACGGCCCCCATTCGTGACGAGAACCAACTACATGCGGCTGTGGTGGAGCTGATTGCGCTCGATGACGCCGAGATCAAGTACTCGACGGTGCAGAACTGGTACCCGGGAGACAAGCAGGGTAAGGGCGGCATCTACAATTTCGTCACCAAACGCGGCGCCTGCCGTGGGGTTAATTCCAAGATCTCCTGGACCCAGGTCGAGACCGGCTCGGCCATCACCTGGAAATACCCAAGCTGTATCCTGCAGGGAAACAACTCGGTGGGAAAGTTCTACTCGGTCGCTCTCACCAACAACTACCAACAGGCCGATACCGGCACCAAGATGATCCACATCGGCAAGAACACCAAGAGCACAATCATCTCCAAGGGTATCTCGGCGGGGCATGGCCAGAATACCTACCGGGGTCTGGTGAAAGTCATGAAGAACGCCACCGGGGCGCGGAACTATTCTCAATGTGATTCGCTCCTGCTTGGAGACCAGTGCGGGGCCCACACCTTTCCCTACCTCGAGGTGCGCAACGCTTCGGCACAGGTGGAACATGAAGCCTCCACATCGAAAATCGGAGAAGACCAGCTCTTCTATTGCCAGCAGCGGGGGCTCTCAGCCGAAGACGCCGTCTCCATGATCGTCAACGGTTTCTGCAAAGAGGTCTTCCGCGAGCTGCCCATGGAGTTCGCCGTGGAAGCCCAGAAACTGCTCAGCGTAAGTCTTGAAGGCGCCGTCGGCTGAAAGCTCGCGGCCGGAGAAGGATGCAGGAATGTTACAGATCACCGATCTGCACGTCAGTGTCGACGGCAAAGAGATTCTGCAAGGTCTGAACCTCAGCGTAAACGCCGGTGAGGTGCATGCGGTCATGGGACCCAACGGCTCCGGCAAGAGTACGTTGGCCAACGTTCTGGCGGGCCGCAGCTCCTATGAGGTCACCAGCGGCTCGGTCCAATTCGAGGGCCACGACCTGCTATCTCTAGCTCCCGAGGTACGTGCCCGAGAGGGCATCTTCCTGGCCTTCCAGTATCCCGTCGAGATCCCCGGGGTGAGCAACAGCTACTTTCTGAAAGCCGCGGTCAATGCCGTGCGTACCCACCACGGCCTTGAAGAGTTCGACGCCATGGATTTCCTGGCGCTGGTCAAAGAGAAGGGCAAGCTGCTGGAGATAGACCAGACACTGCTGAACCGCGCGGTGAACGAGGGCTTCTCCGGCGGCGAGAAGAAGCGCAACGAGATTCTGCAAATGACCATGCTCGAGCCCAAGCTCGCCATCCTTGACGAGACCGATTCCGGCCTGGATATCGATGCCCTCAAGATCGTCGCCAAAGGCGTGAACGCTTTGCGGAGTCCGCAGCGAGCCATGATTGTGATCACACATTACCAGCGCCTGCTGCATTACATCGTCCCCGACCGGGTGCACGTATTGTCCGATGGCAAGATCGTGAAATCTGGCGACCGAGACCTGGCGCTGGAGTTGGAAGCCAAGGGATACGGTTGGATCGACCAGGAGGCGGCCGGATCCCCTCACCCGACGGCTGACGCGACGCTGCACTGATTATGGACGCGTTGGAAACCTATCTCTCGACCATCGCCGAGGTCCAGCGCCAGGTGGAGCGTGCGCCCAGTTGGCTCCGTGATCTGCGCCAGCAGGCCGCCGAGCGGTTCTCCGCCTTGGGCTTTCCTTCCAATCGGCTGGAAGACTGGCGCTACACCAACGTTGCCCCGATCACCAGTGTCCGCTTTCGCCCGGCCAACAGGCAGCCTGCTCATAGAATGCCGGCAGAAGGGCTGGAGCTGCTGTCGTGGGCTCGATCGGCAGCCAGCCGTCTGGTGTTCGTAGACGGCTACTTCTCTCCCCAGCTCTCATCGATCCACACGCTCCCACCGGGGGTTGCACTCTCCAATATTGCGGCGGCCGTAATGGCGGAAGAAGATTTCGTCAGCGCACAGCTGGCAAAGATCGCTTCCTGCGGCGAGAGCGGCTTCGTGGCGCTGAACACCGCTTTTCTCCAAGACGGAGCCTTTCTCCGCATCGAACCCGGCGCCGTTGTGGCGGAGCCGATTCACCTGGTGTTTCTGTCGACGCAGCAGAGTGAGCCGACCATGTCGCATCCGCGTTCGCTGATCGTTGCGGAGCGCGGCTCTCAGGCTACGGTGGTTGAAAGCTACGTGAATTTTGGAAGCGGAAAACATCTCAGCAACGCCGTGACGGAGCTCGTGGTCGGCGAAGGGGCGGTGATCGAGCATGCCACCCTGGCGCGGCAGACCGCGTCCATGTCGCATTTCGCCACCTTGGCTGTGCGCCAGGGGCGCGCCAACAACGTGGCCTTGCATTCCTTTACTCTGACCTCCGGCCTGGTACGCAACGACGTCACCGTAGAGCTGGACGGAGACGGCAGTGAATGCGTGGTGAACGGCCTCTTCCTGGGTGACGGCCGCGCCCACATCGACAACCGCACAACCATCGACCACCTGAAACCATCCTGCAGCAGCCAGGAATTGTACAAAGGCATCCTCGACGGGCATTCCGCCGGCATCTTCAACGGGCGCATTCGCGTCCGGCCCGCGGCGCAGAAGACCAACGCACGGCAAACGAACAAGAACCTGCTGCTCTCGCCTGACGCTCAGATCAACACCAACCCGCAGCTCGAGATTTTGGCGGACGACGTGAAATGTTATCATGGGTCGACCATCGGTCAGCTGGACGCGGACGCGCTGTTCTATCTTCGCGCCCGTGGCATCGACGAGGACATGGCGCGAACCATGCTGACGCGCGCTTTTGCGAACGAAATGATTGAGCGCTTGCGCAGCGTTCCGCTGCGACGCCACTTCCAGGATCTCGTACAATCCCAGCTGCGAGCCACGGTGGTTGCCGAGGAACTGTCATGAGAACTGCGTACCGACTGCAGCCGGAAAAGGCCGCGCGCAGCACTGTGACCTTGGACGTCGCACGAATCCGCCAAGACTTCCCCATCCTGCATCGGGCCGTACACGGCAAGCCGCTGGTGTATCTCGACAACGCCGCTACCACACAGAAGCCGCAGGTCGTCATTGACACCCTGAACCGTTACTACACTGAGATGAACGCCAACATCCACCGCGGCGTGCACTTCCTCAGCGAGCGCGCCACGCAGGCGTACGAGACGGCACGAAGCACCGTCCGCCGGTTCCTGAACGCCGCCGATGATCGCGAGATCATTTTCGTTCGCGGCACGACCGAAGCCATCAATCTGGTGTCACAGAGCTATGGCCGAACTTTCCTGCACGCCGGAGACGAGATCATCATCTCCACCATGGAACACCATTCCAACATCGTCCCCTGGCAGCTTCTCTGCGAACAGACGGGCGCCGTACTGCGGGTAATCACGATCAACAATGATGGTGAGCTGCATCTCGATGTGTACGAGGAGTTGCTGAACGAGCGCACTAAACTGGTGGCCATCGCGCACGTATCCAACGCCCTGGGCACCGTCAACCCGGTCAAACACATCATTGATCTGGCACACCAGCGGAACGTTCCGGTGCTGGTAGACGGCGCTCAGGCGGTGCCGCACCTGCGGGTCGACGTGCGCGCGCTCGATTGCGACTTCTATGCGTTCTCGGCCCACAAGCTCTTCGGACCCACCGGCATCGGCGTCCTGTACGGCAAGGCGGAGCTGCTGGAGCGCATGCCGCCGTACCAGGGCGGCGGGGACATGATCAGCCTGGTTACTTTTGAAAAGACACACTACAACACCCTGCCCTACAAATTCGAAGCGGGCACCCCGCACATCGCCGGCGGGGTGGGCCTGGGCGCCGCCATCGATTACGTCAGCCGCATCGGTTTGGATGCGATTGCTGCCTACGAGCGCGACTTGCTGGTCTACGCGACGGCGGCGCTCAACCGCATCGAGGGCCTGGAAATCATCGGCACCGCCCAAGACAAAGCCGGAGTGCTGTCGTTCACTCTCAAAGGCGTGCACCCGCACGACATCGGCACCATCTTGGACCGCGAAGGGATCGCCATTCGCGCCGGGCACCATTGTGCCATGCCGGTGATGCAGCGGTTCGGGGTGCCGGCCACCGCGCGCGCTGCGCTGGCCTTCTACAACACCAGAGAGGAAATCGACGCGCTGGTCGCAGCAATTCACACTGCCAGGAAGGTATTCGCCTGATGTCCGAGATCAGCGACCTGTACCAACAGGTCATCCTCGACCACAACCGCCAGCCGCGGAACTTCCGCAAGATCGAGGGCGCGCGCCGGCAGGCGGAAGGCTACAATCCCCTCTGCGGTGATCAGCTCACTGTCTACATGCAGCTCGATGGCGGTGTCATCCAGGACATCAGTTTCGAGGGTTCCGGCTGCGCCATTTCCAAAGCCTCGGCGTCACTGATGACGACCGCCCTGAAGGGCAGGACGGTTGCCCAGGCGCAGGCGCTATTCGCCGGGTTTCATGCCCTGGTTACCGGCGCGCAGGAGGCGCCAGAACCGGTCGAGCTCGGCAAACTCGCAGTGTTCGCCGGCGTCCGGGAGTTTCCGGTCCGCGTGAAATGCGCCAGCCTTGCCTGGCACACCATGCGCGCGGCACTCGAAGGAGAGCAGGTCCCCATCACTACCGAGTGAGCCGGCGGGAAGAAGGAGTACACCATGCGTTATCACGAACCAGTGGCGCTGCGCCGTGACTGCGAAGCCGTATCCATTCCCAGTGGACAGAGGGTGCTGCTTCAAAGCGGCGACGAGGTGCTGATCACGCAGTCACTCGGCGGCAGTTACACGGTCACAACTGAACACGGCTACATGGTGCGCATATCTGGCAAGGATGCCGATGCTCTCGGCCTGGAACCGGTTAACGAGACCGCCAGCGACCTCCCCCCGCCGGGCACACCCGCGGAGCTCGAGCAGACTGTCTGGGAGCAGCTACGGACCTGCTACGACCCCGAAATCCCGGTGAACATCGTCGACCTGGGATTGGTTTACCACTGCCAGGCCGTTGCTCTTCCTGAGGGTGGTTACAAGGTGGAGTTGCGGTTCACACTTACGGCGCCCGGATGTGGAATGGCGGGTTCACTGCAGATGGACATGGAAGCCAAGATCATGAGCATTCCGGGGGTCCGGGAGTGCGCCGTGGAGGTGGTTTTCGATCCCCCTTGGAGCCGCGACATGATGTCCGAAACCGCCAAGCTCGATCTGGGAATACTGTAGTCGATAGGGTCAATGATCGCTGGCCACTGATTGCTGTCCTACTTTGAACCGACGTGCCCAGCCTGCGGCCTTCGAGACGGCCGCTGCGAAGATGCGGCCTCCTCAGGCCGAGCGGTTAAATGAGTTTGATTTCAACAGGCTTTTCCCGCTCACCCTGAGGAGGGGGCGTCTTCTCAGACCCCGTCTCGAAGGGTGCCCGCTGGGTGCGGCAATTCGAACTAGGACACTACCGGCCACTGCCAGCTTGACGAGGCTCTATCGACTATAGACTATCGACTGGCCCTCAGGCTCGCGTTGGCGAGAGGCCGTCCTGACCAGACGGTGCAACACGTCCGGGTCCGCGGGTTTCAAGAGGAAAAAGTCCAGACCCGCCATATTGGCCCGTTCGTTGTCGCCGGGACGGACATAACCGGTGAGTGCCACCAGTAGCACATCCCTGAAAGTTTCGAACCTGCGAAGCCTTGTCGCCAGCTCGTATCCGTCCATCTGCGGCAGCACAACGTCAAGTATCACCACATCCGGGCGCCGCTCGTGCGCCGCTTCGAGCGCGGCTGGCGCGTCGCACACCACCTTCGTCTTGTAGCCCCACATCTCCAGTAGCGCGCCCAGGCTCTCTCCCGCGTCCCGATAAGCATCCACGACCAGCACTCGGCGAGCACGCTTGCCCAGGGCTTGGACTGTACGCATCGGTCGCCTGCAGGCCCAATTCGAGGAATTTCGCGTTTTCCCTCTGACCTGAAGCAAGGGCACCGTTTCCATCATCACTCCTCAAGGTTTAGGGAGAGAGTCAGGTCGAATTTGCTGCTCGACTGGTAGTAGTGTTGAAATCAGATTCAAAACGCTCCCTGGATTAGATTTTCTAAGATTCGGCGAGATCAAGTAAGCCTATTTTCCCGTATGCAAAGGGTGCACCGCCGCGGTCAGGCACTGTGGATCGATAACAATTCGTAACGATTCCAGAAAACACCACGAAGAAGTTCCGTGCAGTTTCACATTCGAGGAAAGATCGGGACGCGATGGTATAGCGCGATCGTCTCCCAGGCGCCGGCGCGGGTCTTGTTGATGCACCCCGGGTCGGCCGATCAGCGCCCGATACCAAACACCAGAAACCAGACACTACGTCACCCCCAATAAAGGGGGAGACCGGGAGAGGGCAAGCGCCTACTTCTTCTGCAGCAGCTCGAATTGCCCCAGGTTGCAGGCACCCAGGTTCCTGACCGGCATCCCTGTTTCCACCACGCTGATGATGTCGGTATTGCACAGCTGGTTGATGGAGGTGGTGTACGAAATCCCGCGCATGGGGCTCAGGAACGCACACTTCTGCTGCAACTCGTTCAGATAGACCTGGCCCCCCACGAAGAACAAGATCGTGGAAGCGTCGACGATCTGGGTACTTTCGATGCGGTTTCGCTGAATGCAGGATTCGCGCTTGCCGGTGCGCTCGTACTTCGCCAGCTCCTTTTCCTTGGCGCCCTGCGGATATTGCGCCAGTGCGCCGACGGGCAGAAATACCAAAGTCATCGCCAGGATCATCCGTTTCATTGGAGCCTCCCTTCTGTCGCCTCAGCTCTTACGCCGGGCAGCACACGCGACCGGAACCAATATATCACCGATGATGTCGCCCGTGAATATCAACTCGGCCGCTTTTTCCCATCCGACCAGGCGCGGCAGAAAGATGAGGCCGCCCTCTTCGCCCATGAGCCCTCGTTTCACGAACACCTGCCCGAAGCGCGCCCGCTCCGAGGCGATGCGGATGTCGCACATGAGGGTAATGTCCATTCCATACCCCACGGCGGCGCTGAAACTCGTTAGGCGCTAGGCGCGGCGCCTCGAACACCGACTTCTGCACGCGCACTGCGTACCGGCGCAAAGCGCGGACGACACGGTAACGCGTGCGGTCATCGACGATGTCGAAGGCAATGACGGTGAACATAGATGTAGTCGGTAATCGGTCGCCGGTAATCAGTAGTGGTCGTCGGCGTAGCCAACAACTAACGGATCAGGAACGGTTCATATTCGGGGTCGGTGCCCAGCAACACGCGGGCGCAATGGCGCACTTGCTCCTCGATTACCTGCCGGTACGTCAGCCGCTGCTGCCGTGGAGGATAGAGAATTTCATTGCGCAAGCGGCGCTCGAACAACTCCACGAACCATTTCATAGCCGTGCGCTGGAATCGCACCGGTTCCCCGTCCGCACCCGCCTCGAAGTCATCCAGCGAAAACGAGCCCTGGTTGATACAGGCCACGACCATAGGCTCAACGATCACGCTCCGATACTCCTCCATCAAATCGCACACCAGCGACGGCCGCCCGTAGGCCACATCGTGCAGCGCGCCCAGATACGGATCGAGACCGACGATTTGCACCGCCGTCTCGACGGCATTGGCCAGCAAGGTGTAGCCCAGCGAAAGCAGCACGTTGACCGGATCGAGCGGCGGCCGCCGGTTGCGATCGGCAAACTGGAAGTCCGGATGCTTCAAGAGCTGGCCGAAGATCCCAAAGTACACTGCGGAGGCGCGGCCTTCGCACCCACGCACCTGGTCGAGCGTGTCCATCTCCACCACGCGCTCGGCCATCGCCAGTAGGCGTGCCGCCGCTTGCGCCAGCACCTCCGAACCGCCTTGCCGCCGTGCCGCTTTGAGCACAAAGGCCCGGGTATTGAGGATTTTCCCGCGCACAAGGCACTTTGCCAGCGCCAGGCTCACTTGCGCATCCTGCAGCCGCTGATACTGCGCCAAGCGCAAACGCACGTTCTTCGAGTGCTCGTGCATGAGGCGCCCGCGGAACCGGCCGTGGATGGACATGAACACGGTATCCACCCGCTCGGCGATGAGGAAGTCCATCACCGCCGGCGTGACCATCATAATGTTGCCCATCAGCACGAGCTGGTCGAGGTCGTGTACCAGCAACTCGGCGCGTTGCTTGCGGCCGGCCCAGACCTGCAAAACGGGGCCATCACGGCGTAACGTGGCGCCTTGCTCGGTAATGTAGGCGGTTTTCATGTGTAAAGCAGTCGATAGTCAATAGTCGAAAGTCGAAAGTTTCAAGATCGACCGCGTACCCTTATTCTTCCGTCGCCGCTTCAGCCCCGCGCGACAGGCGTTCGAGTGCTGCCTCGATGCGCGCCAGACGCTGTTCGATTTCCGTGCGGGACTCTCCGCCAGAACCGGCAGACCCGACCCCTGACCCCTGACACCCGACACCTGCCGCTATCTCCGGCCACGGCAGCGATGGACGCCGGGAACTGGGCGCCGCATGCAAGGCAAACAGCGCCGGCGTCGCATAGCCGCCCGGCGGTGGCGGCGGGCAGTTAGCCATTTGGCACAATTGCGGAAAGCGCTCCTTCAGCTTCTTGCAGCCCATGGGCCCTTGCAGGCCGTTGCGCACGCGGTCCAGCTCCTTGCGACTGATGCCCGCATTGGCGAAGAGCGTCTCGATGCGTTCGTTCTCCCGGCCGACCAACCCCACGGTATAGAGCAAGGCGCGGGCGGCATCCGCTGTCAGCCTGTGTTCCTCATGGGCGCGGCGCACCAGTTCGCGAACCACGCCACAGCCAGCCACAATACGGTCCGCCGCTTGAGAAGCGGCGCGCGGGGGGGGCAATATTCGCCAGCGCTTCCGCCAGGGCCCGTGGTGTCGGCCCGGTGGGTGGCGCGGGTGCCGGTAACGCCGCGGATGCCGCCGGCTCGCGTCCGGCAATTGGCAGGGAAACAACGCGCGATGCCAGCAAGGCGTCGACGGCTACCGGGTCGCAGGGACGCACGCGCGCGAGCGCCTCCGCCGCCAGGATCGGTTGCAGCGACGCATCCAGAAAACGCGACGGCCGCATGGTCACCTGATGCAGACCCAGCGGCAGCTTGATCAGGTTTCCGAAACCTTTGCCCGCAAGCCGATCTTGTTTTGGGAACACTTCAACAGCGACTGCCGGTGGCTGCGGCCCGGCGCGCCAGAGGAGTTCCCGCAGCAGCGCCCGCGCGCGTTCCGCCGGAATGCGCGGAGCGAAACAGCACCACAGGTGCAAGCCGACGCCGCCGGTGTCCTCTGCAATGACAGCGAGCCCGGCGCGTTCGGCCACAACAATGATGCGTTGGACGTATTCGACGAGCGGCGCCAGGCCCAAGGCGCCGTCGGCTTCATTCGTCAGCCGCATCTGCTCCACTGCCGCGGCGGTAGGATCGAAATCGAGCGCCGCAAAGCTCACCGTATTGTCGGGATGCAGCACGTACTGCCCCAACGTTACGCGGCCCAGCAAGTGCAGCTCGAGTACACGCGCCGTGAGTGGCTGGCGCACCGGCCAGTATCCCGACTGATCGCGGCGGGCATCGTACCACTGGCGCGCATAGACATCGCCGCGGTCGCCGTCATGCGGCGCTTCCGCCGCCAGCCGCAGTGCGCGTTCCGCATCGGCAAGCTGCCCTTGCGCCACCAGGACCTTCGCGGCCAGGAACAGCTTGAACACCGGCTCGACGTGATGGTGTTCGCGGTCGGCGCGGATGCAGCCGAAGATCCATCGCCGCGCTTCGTCGAAACGGCCAAGGCGATAGGCCGAGCGCGCCGCCCCGTAGAGAGCGCGGATGTACGTCTTCCAGTGCCGGCTTTGCGGCGTGCGCTGCGCCGCCGGCAAGCGCTCGAACAGGCGCAGCACATCGCCGAAGGCTTTCAATGCCAGCGCGTCTTTCCAGGCCTGGATGCCGGCGTGGTAGACGCCGAGACGGTAGCGGTCGACGAGCGATTCGGGTTTGTGGCGCAGGGCTTCGGCGATCCAGCGCTCGAATCCCTTGCGCCACGGTTCCGGCTCATCGAGGCGCGGTTTGCGCACCTTATGCCGCAGCAAGGCGGAGTAATGCACATAGGCCAGGGCGCTAGCGCGGCGGTGTGTCGGCTCGATATCGTAGGCGCGCAGGAGCAGATCGCGCGCCGCCTGGTCGCGGCCGAGCTGCGTATAGGCAAAGGCCACCTCGTCGGCGACCGGCAGATATTCGGCACCCAAATGCGGCGGCAACTCGGCGGCCAGGGCGGCGAGCGGCTCCCACTCGCTGCGTCGTTTCAAACCGCTGGCCGCTTCCCGCAATGCCGCGGCCGAACGGACCGCTGTATGAGCAACCTGGGTCATGCGTGGTCGCTCCGCGCCGGTATGGTGCAAAACCCTGCGGAGCTGTACGCACGATACGGCGCCAAGCACCGCGGCGAAAGGGGTCAGAAGCGCAAGCCAATATTGGCGCCAATGTTGGGGACAGGGGTCAGGGTTCAGGGTTCAGGTGTCAGAATGGCCTCCCCTGAAACCTGGCTCCTGGCACCTGCTCTAAACCAGCCGGAAGCTGCGTCGGCCAATGCGATACACACTGAAATCTCGACGATCGAGCGTAAACACGGATGTCGTCTGCAGGTCCTCGGCAAGCACAACCAAGGTAGCGTCGGCAAAGTCCATCGGCAGATTCTCGTATCGTTCCATCAACGCCGCCGCCCGTGACACCTGCGGCGGCCCGAACTCGGCGGTCTCCAAGGCGGCAGCCGCGAAAGCCAGCACGGCCTGTTGCGCTCTCGCTGAGAAGTCCAGCAGGTAGACGGCCTCCGTCAGCACGGCCAGGGATGTCACCCGTCGCGTCTGCCGCAGCCCCGCCAGCGCGCGTTTACAGCTCTCGTGGTCGGCATCGGACGGGTCGAACAGGGCAACGAGCGGTCCGGTGTCAATGAGTACGGTGGCGTCGCGCACCGAACATCTCCCGCAAGTACTGTTCGCTGCGGCGGGCCAGATCACCGCGCCCGCTGCCGCGGTATGTCACCAACTGCTCCACCAAGGCCACGGGATCGCTTTCCTTGGCCAGCCGCGCCGTGGAGCAGTACTGTTCGACCGCGTCGCGCACGAGCTCGGAACGGGTGGCCTTGCGGCGTGCAGCGACTTCGTCGAGCTCCCGCACCAGGTGGTCGGGCAAACGAATACTCGTCAGCGCCATGCAATCTGCGTATCACGCAACCATGGGTTTAGCAATACAAGGACTTACTGGGGGCAGGGTTCAGCGGTCGGGTGGTAGAGCGGCAGAATAGCCTGGCCCCTGAAACCTGACCCCTGTCACCTGATCTGATACCGGCCAAACCCAAGCGCGGCGCCTTTGCCGACCTGCACCAGCTCGCCGAAGCGCAGCAACGGCCAGAGATCCTGAAGCGCCCCTCCGCGCCAGCGCATCGGCCCCATCAATCCGGGCCACTGCACGCGTTGGCGCTGGCGGGCGGAGTAACGGGTCACATGGACACGGCGGAGGTGAGTTTCCTCCACCACGACGTTCGCCGCGAGATGCGCAATCGCCGCTTCATCAACCGCGGGCTCCCCAGACCCGTGCAAGAGGCTCAGTGCGTTTGCCCGCCGGGCAAGCGCCATACAACAGTCGCGTGGTGTGACCGTGCTAAGGAACCTGCCCTCCTGCTTGAGGCGCAACGGGGTGACAAAGGTGAGGGCAACGGTATCGGCGCCAGACCCAGAACCCGTGCCGGCTGCGGGCTGAGGGGACTGTTGACCAATGCGAAGGCGTGCTTCGAGAGCCTCAGCACGAACGGTCGCAGAGTCCATTGAATAAAGGGTTTCCCACTCACCCTGAGCTTGTCGAAGGGTGCTTCCGGAGAAAGTCGACAGACTCTGCGGCACGGGAGTATAGGCATCGGTGGTTGCATCATAGACGATGCGCTCATCGTCTCCGGTCGTGATCTGCACCAAGTGGAGCGCTGCACGTTGGCGCGCGTCCTCGTTGTGCCTGGCGGCGTCTCGGACCCCGAGTCCGCGTTTGGCGGCATGTTGGAGCGCGACCACCAGTATGGGCAGGTCATCGATGGCGCGGCCGATGAGCGTGATACGCGCCGGCACTTCAGCGTCCGCTGGCAACGCGACTGGGTGTCCGCTCGATCTGGTCCATCCGGCTTCGGGAGCCAGCACCAGTGGCCGCGGAGCCTGGTCGCGGATGCCGGCAGCGCGCAGCGTTTCGTCACCGTTGGTTGGGGTTTCGAACAGGGCCGGATAGGTGCAACGAGCCAGCAGCGGGCAGCCGGGGCAGCGGGCGCGTTTGGGGAAGACACACACGGCATGATGCAGCGCGCGCGCCAGGGTACCGTGCAATGCCGAGCCGAGAAACGGCGGCAGCCGCTGCGGCTCGGCGGTGTGGAAGGTGACGCGCAGGGCAAGGGCGGCTGGGAAGGTGAATGCATTCGTTCACCACGGCAACCGCGGAAACTGCGGCCGGAACAGATCGGCAGGCAAGAGCGCCAACGTCAGCTCCAGCATGTGGCGCGCTTTCTCCTCAGAAAGGGGGACCAGACCGTGGGCCAGGATCGAGGCGTTGCGTGCGCCGAGGAGTTGGTTAATTTCCTGTTGCCGTTCCACGAACGGACCAGATCGCCGACATCAAGCGGAAAGCGGGGGCTACGTGCCAAGATGAGAAGGAACTGACGGAGGATCCCGACGACTTGGTCGAGTGCTACCGTACGGCACTGACCTGCATCGATCGCGTGCGGCGCCACGGCATCAGCCTCGACGACACCCTGGTTGACTACACCGGTGGCACCAAGGTCATGGGCGCCGCCTTGGCGATGGCTGCGGGATCCCACAACGTCCGCTTTTCGTATGTCGGCGGGACCGCTCGTACCAAAGGCAGTTTGGCAATGCCGTCCGCAAGCAACTGCAAGACGAACGAGCGTCCACGCAAGGCGCGCGCCGCGTTCTTCGTCACGATCGTGTAGAGAAAGCGCTGGATGCCGGAGAGATCGCCGACGGCCAAGACGTATCGCCGGGCTGTGCGGTCCCGCACGACCGCATCGGTGAACGACTGGTTGGTCGCCAACAGCTCGGCAGTAAGGGCCGCGGCGATGGCACTCGCGGCGCGGCTGTGCTCGAAGAGCGACACGTCGCAGGGCACACTGTTGGTTGCTGCCGGAACGCACCACGTGCACCGCTCGTAGATGGTCAGGAATGACTGTAGGAACCTTGGCAGGTCACCGGCAGGAATCGCTGCGGCGCTACTTCGCAGCTCGTCGAACATGCGGCAATACTCATCTACCGCACCGGCCTGTGAGTCCTTGCCAGCCTCTTGGGGGAAGATCGCCGCGTTGAGTTGGAGTGGTTCAAGCGGCACCTGCCATTTTGTGGCCGCTGGGTTACGACAGACCCGTGCCAACAACGGCGTCAATCTCGCGTGTTGGACATGCCCCCATCCCCGCGCTGCCTCATCCGGATGACCGCGATCCATACCAGCAGAGAGCTGGTCTGCTTCAGAAACCAGGCGGTCCCACACGCTGCTGGGCTTGTGATGTCGTGCAGCCCATCCGGCTATGTTGTCATCGCCCCCTTCTCCGAGCGTCAGCAACCAGGGAAATTGTTCCTCGATGAACTGCCACGTGTAGGCTGCGTGATGATACTGGGTGCGCCCTTGTTCATCGGTGCGCGCAAACTCGTGCAGGTTTGCGATGGTGCGGTACCGCTCCGGGTCAGCCTCAGCGCGCTGCGCGAGCTTGCCCACGTCATGCAAGAGCGCAGCAAGCGCCACTTGCCAGACTCGCTCCTTCTGTCGATCAGCTAACACCGATCCCGCCCCTCCACCATCGCCCGCACCTGCCCCTGAATGTGCCCGGCGAGTTTCTCGATGCCGCTCAACGCTTCCTCTTGCGCGCCCCAGAGGGCTTCGTAGCGCTTACGCTCCTCAGCCTGGAGGTGGCGCAGGTCGTCGACCGCATGGAGCACGCTGCGCATCCGTTTCCGGAACGCGTCGCTGGTGAGGTACGCCAAGAGCCGCTCGCCACTCACCTGCTGCCCTTGGTTCTCCTCGAGCTGGCGCCCCAACACTGGCTGTCCGCAGTGCGGACAGGCACCGTTCACCGAGGCCGGCCGTTCACCATCGACCATCACGTCCGCACAAGTAACGCACAAAGCCCCACCAACACAAGGAGCGATGTCAACATGCCAATGTTGGCAAGAACACGCATATCGCGTATCGCATATCGCTCATCGTCACAGCGATCCGCTACCCTCAGATCCCGTCGATCGATATGCTGGCCGGACTCAGGCGCAAGCCATACATGCGGGCGCCGCGCTCGCCGCAGAAATGAACGGCGTAGCGGTCGCTAGCGCCGTGCAATACGCGGGCGATGGCCGCGTTGATCTTGCTGCGCTCGGGGCGAAATCCCGTTTCGCTCCACGACGGCCCCACGCCAGGGCTCTGCCGCAGCCGCAAGCGCTCGCGCAACTGCTCGCGGAAGGCTCCGCCGATCTCCGTTCCGGGCACGAAACACGATGCGCAGCCGCCGCACTCCGCACTCCGCACGCCCACACGCCGCTTTGCGCCGCTCCGCCAGCAACTCATAAATCGCCAGCTGCAGCGGCGGAAGCCGAACGCGCCGGTCACCACACACGATCAAGTGCTCCGGCGGCAAGATCGATAATCGCGGCTCCCCCAGGGCATCCAAGACAGATTGCAGTTCATGCACCACAGCCGAGAATGGCCGATCGCTCACCGCCGGCGGCAACACCGCACGCAAGCGCGGGAACGGCAAGTCCGCCAGGTCGATGCGCACCTCGCCGGCGGCAACCTTGACAACGGAGCCGTCCGGACGGTGATAGGAAAGCCTTCCCACGCGGCGCCGCGGCGGGAAGTAGAAGTCGGTCCCCTCAAGTTCCGCGGGATGCACCAGCACATGCGACAAGCGATCCTCATGCCGGCCGTAGAACATCATCGCGGCCGCCAACAGGTAGCCCATGGTCTTCCGTCCCCCGGCGATCGAGGCGTGTAGCGGCGGAGCGCCATCGCCCGTGTGGTCGGCGACGAAGCGCGCGATCTGATCGGCAGCCGCCAGGTTGTCTTCAACCGAGCGCACGTCTGACAACGGCGCCGCGGCGGCATCGCGCAACACCAGAATGTTGTCCTCCACCAGCCGGAAACGCCGCGCACGCGGGTATTCCCTGAGAAAACGGGACCACTGTCCGCCGCGGCCGAGCAGTTGCGCCCGTAACGCCTCACGACCCGTGATCGTCGTCAGGATGTGGATGTCGATAGCAACCGCTGGCCCGCTCGCCAGGCGGAAAACGGTTTCCGTAACGATCTGCGGGGAGGCCCCCCCAACAAAGACCAGGTTGGCGTCGGCCATGGCGTGCAGCACCTTTAAAGGGAGGCGGCAAACGTAGTCAAAGCGAGGCAGGCATCGGCGCACTGTGCTTCTGCGCACTTTTCCGCCGCTCACTGGTCCAGCCCGCTCTTCTGATGTTGTCCTTCATTTGCGGGGGGCTGGCTCTCACCCGCACGGCCGGGCTCTTCTTGGACGGCAGTGCATCGCCGTATACCTTTGGCGCGCTTGCCTTCGAGCTGCCGAGCACCGCCATCGCCATTCTGCTTGCCGGAAGGTCCAGACAGCCGAGTCTGTTGATGCCCTAAGCCGGTGCGGAGCGGTGGACTTTCGAGGCTGGCAGGGTAGCATGCACGCCCATGGAGCGATGGCAGGACAGGTATTCGGCAAAACTGGTTGATGCAGCAACGGCAGTGCGCGACATAGCCCGAGGCAGCCACGTCTTCGTCGGCTCCGGTTGCGCCGAGCCGCAGTGCCTGGTGGCCGCCCTGGTGGCACGCGGGGAGGAGCTCTCGGACACCGAGATCCTGCATATCCTCACCCTGGGAGTAGCACCCTATGCCGCTCCGAAGTTCAGTGGCCGCTTCCGCCACAACGCCTTCTTCATCGGCGCCAATGTGCGCGACGCGGTTCTGCAAGGCCAGGCCGATTACACACCGGTGTTTCTCTCCGAGGTGCCGCGACTGTTCCGCTCCGGACGGGTGCGGATCGATGTTGCCTTGATTCAGGTGTCGCCACCGGACCGCAATGGCTTCTGCAGTTATGGCATTTCGGTCGATGTCGTGAAGGCCGGAGCCGAGAACGCCAAGCAGGTCATTGCCGCGGTGAACCGGCACATGCCGCGCACGCTGGGAGACAGCTTCATACACGTCAGCAACATCGATTACCTCGTCGACTGCGACGATCCGCTCCTGGAGCTTGCGCCGCCACAACCGGACCCGGTGGCGCAGCAGATCGGCCGCTTCGTCGCCGACCTGATCGAACCAGGCGCCACCCTGCAGATGGGTATCGGTAGCATCCCGCACGCCGTCCTGAGTCATCTGGGCAGCAAGGAGGACCTCGGGCTGCACACGGAAATGTTCAGCGACAGCATCATCGACCTCATCGAGCGCGGCGTCATCACCAACCGGCGCAAGACCCTGCATCCGGGCAAATCGGTGACCTCGTTCTGCATGGGGTCGCGTCGTCTCTATGACCTGGTCGACGACAACCCCGCCTTCGCGTTCTTTCCCAGCGAGTACGTCAATGACCCATCGGTGATCGGGCAGAACGATCGCCTCGTGGCCATCAACTCGGCTCTGCAGATCGACCTGACCGGGCAGGTCTGCGCCGACTCCATCGGACACCGCTTTTTCAGCGGCATCGGCGGCCAGGTAGACTTCATCCGCGGCGCGGCGCGCTCGCGCGGCGGCAAACCCATCATCGCCCTGCCCTCGACCGCCAAAGACGGCACCGTTTCACGCATCGTACCGGTGTTGAACGAGGGCGCCGGCATCGTCACCACCCGGGCCGAGGTGCATTACGTCGTCACCGAATACGGCGTCGCCGACCTCTATGGCCGCAACGTGCGCGAGCGCACCCTGGCGCTCGTCAGCATCGCACATCCCGATTTCCGCAACGACTTGCTGGCGGCGGCCAAGGCCCGCCATTTCGTTTACGCCGAGCAAATCCCATTTCCAGCCGAGGGCTTGCCGTATCCGAAAGAGCTCGAGCGCTGGGTTGCCACTCGCGATGGGGTCGAGATTTTCTTCCGCCCCATGCGCCCCTCCGACGAACGGCTCCTGCGCGATCTATTCTATGCGCAGTCCGAGGAAACCGTCTACATGCGCTACATGACACCGGTAAAGAGACTCACGCTGCGGCAGATCCAGGAGTTCGTCACGCTCGACTACCAGAACCACATGGCCATCGCGGGTTTCCTGGTGCACGACGACACGGAGGAGATGATCGCCGCCGCACAGTATGTCGTCGACCCCGAAGCCAACACGGCCGAAGTGGCCTTCACCGTCCGCGACGACTATCAGAACCGCGGCCTGGGCCACTTCCTGTTGGAGTACCTGAAGGACATCGCGCAATCACGCGGTGTGTCCGGCTTCACCGCCCAGACGCTAGCCGTCAACAGCCGCATGCTGCACCTGTTCCACAAAGCCTATTCGCCGCTACGCAGCGAGATCGACGGCGGTCTCTACAACATCTCCTGCCGCTTCGCCGATATCGATCAGTACCGCCGCCAGCACCGCCCGGCCGGACCGGGGCAGTCCAAAGTCCAAAGTCCAAAGTCGGCTAATCGGCCTGACTTAGACCTTGGACCTTAGACCTTGGACTTTGGACTTTGGACTGTATTTAAGCTGCCGACTTCATGCGCAGCTCTTCGACATCGCTCTTGATGCGCATGCCGTAGAATGAGCGGTACACAAACACCACCGATGCCCCGAAGAAGATCAGTGCCAGGACGTGCGCCAGGCCCTGCGGCAGCCCAACCGCCAGTTCGACGGCCAGAAGACCGAACAGGGTCGTGAACTTGATCACCGGGTTCATCGCCACCGAAGAGGTGTCTTTGAAAGGGTCGCCGACAGTGTCGCCCACCACTGTTGCGGCGTGCAGAGCCGACCCTTTTTCCTTCAGCTCGACCTCGACCACCTTCTTGGCATTGTCCCAGGCACCGCCGGCATTCGCCATGAAGAGCGCTTGGTACAGGCCGAAGAGCGCGATCGAGATCAGGTAGCCGATGAAGAAGAATGGGTCGAGACAGGCAAAGGCCAACGTCGAGAAGAACACCGTCAGGAAGATGTTAAACATGCCTTTCTGCGCGTACTGAGTGCAGATCTCGACCACCCGCTTGGAGTCCGTGATGGAGGCCTTCTCCACGCCATCGAGCTTGATGTTGGCCTTGATGAATTCGACGGCGCGGTAGGCTCCGGTCGAAACCGCCTGCATGGTCGCGCCCGTGAACCAGTAGATCACGGAGCCGCCGGTGATCAGTCCGAGCAGGAAGAGCGGGTTGAGGATGGAAAGATTGCCGAGATGCTGCGGCTGCAAGCCGTCGGTGAGGGCGACGATGATGGAGAAGATCATAGTGGTCGCACCCACCACTGCGGTGCCGATCAACACCGGCTTGGCCGTGGCTTTGAAGGTGTTGCCGGCGCCGTCATTTTCCTCGAGTAAGTGTTTGGCGCGGTCGAAATTGGGCTCGAAACCGAACTCCTTCTTGATCTCCTGCTTCACGTTGGGAAGCGTTTCGATCATCGACAGTTCATAGACCGATTGCGCGTTGTCCGTGACCGGTCCGTAGGAATCCACCGCAATGGTGACCGGCCCCATGCCGAGGAATCCGAACGCCACCAGGCCGAAGGCGAACACCGGCGCCGTCATGGTCGCCGTGGCCGCGGGCAGCGAGGCTTGCAGTTCATCGAGGCTGAAAAACCAGGCGATGCCCATCAGCACCACGAAGACGATTCCCATCCAGTACGCCGAAAAGTTCCCGGCGATAAGACCCGAGAGCACGTTCAGCGACGGCCCTCCTTCGCGCGAGGCGGTCACGATCTCTCGTACGTGAGCCGATTCCGTCGAGGTGAAAACCTTGACGACCTCCGGGATCACCGCACCGGCGATGGTGCCGCAACTGATGATGGCGGAGAGCTGGTACCAGAGCTTGCCACCGCTGAGATCGCCGATCAGCACGTAGGAAACGATGAAGGTCAGAACTATCGACACGATCGAGGTGAGCCAGACGAGAACCGTGAGCGGCTGCTCGAAGTTCATCTTGCTGGCCTCGCCATAGCGGCTGTGCTGCACGCGCTCGTTGATGAGGTAGGATAGACCGCTGGCCACGATCATCATGATGCGCATGGCGAAGATCCAGACGAGAAGTGTCACCTGCAGGACGGGGTTGTCCTTGAGTACCAGCAACAGGAAGGTGATCAGGGCCACACCCGTGACGCCATAGGTTTCGAAACCGTCGGCCGACGGTCCGACCGAGTCGCCGGCGTTGTCACCGGTGCAGTCGGCAATCACGCCGGGATTGCGCGCGTCGTCTTCCTTGATTTTGAAGACGATCTTCATCAGGTCGGACCCGATGTCGGCGATCTTGGTGAAGATTCCGCCG
>Ga0214473_10001179_pt1 | contig 35397 bp, 40 predicted proteins | sample RVTome_7_FD_203509 | JGI IMG/M metagenome (GOLD analysis project Ga0214473, IMG submission 203509) | Soil microbial communities from uranium-contaminated site in the Upper Colorado River Basin, Wyoming, United States - RVT98D197 | ecosystem: Environmental > Terrestrial > Soil > Contaminated >... | reverse complement strand
TTGCTTTGTGCTTGAATCCTTTATCCTCCGTTGCTCCAGCTAGCGCGTATGATAGAAGGGTTGACTCCAGTAAAATGAACTGCCGATCGTATTTTGAAATAATTTTCTTAGCCATTGGCTTGTCGTCCATATAGTCAGTGACCGCTCCATAGGCTGCTAGGATTGATGCACCTCTTTTCAGATTGTTTCTGAACTTCATATATGTTAGGACTGAGCAGGATTCGTCAGTTGAGTGTTCAAGGTTTACTCCAAGGCTGATTATACGTTTCTTGGCTTCAGTTTGTAGGGGGTGGTGGTCAATGTAGTGCACTTGGGCAAATTTTCTTATTCGTTCGAGTTCTTTTATGAATTGTTCTCCGAGAGTGTCATTTAGCCCTACGTCGCAAATATATACCGTTTCAGCGGATTTTACGGTTTTTAAGCTCTCTATTAGGTCGCCGTAGTCTACTAGTACAATATCTGCATTCGTAGCCATTTTTGTTATCGCTGCTGACGCCAATCCGTCTACGTCTTTTCCATGTGAGAGACATATTGATTTGTTTGACATATTGGTCGCCTTGGTTGGCTGTAGGCTGTTTGTAAGTTTTTTCTTCTATATACTGTTAGAAAACGCTAAATATAACATAGGTTATATATTATTTGGTAATAATGCGACAAAAAAGCATTCGACTAATAGAAAGTATACACGTTAAAGGCGTTTTCGGCTCATGCTCGTGCGGAGGCCAGGTTCTATACTATACTGACAGAGGCGTAAGATGCTCAACATGCGGGAAGGTATACGGCATATGGGGAAACAATGGCGGAGCCCTCATTAACCATACTAACCAGATTTACCTTCAGGCGTCCAAACCTGAATTTGACAGTGAATACTCCACTGATAATGTAATTGACTTCAAGATTCACGAACCTATTGCTCCAGAAATTAACGTAGACTAGATTTATTTACTCTATTGAATGCAATCATCTATCAGAATTTAGTGTTTTCACAGATGTAATATGCATCAAAACTTCTAAAGATGCGTGTCAAGGGAGGTCTTTGAAAGCCCTATATTTGTTAAGTGATTCTCTGAGTTTACTTTAAATTCCCCCATGTATTCTAAGGCGCTGTTTGTGTGCGGTGCTTGCTTTGGATTTTAAGATAAAGAAAATCGCTGCAAGGGAGATAATTGACTCTAGGGGTAACCCAACTGTCGAGGTTGAAGTTTTCACCGGGTGTAGCATGGGCTTGGCGTCTGTTCCTTCCGGAGCTTCCACTGGTTCTCACGAGGCTCTGGAGCTCAGGGATGAGGACTCTGGACGATATCACGGTAAGGGTGTTTTGAATGCTGTCAGTAACGTCTGTGACGTTATTGCACCTAGGTTAACGGGGTTTGACGTTCGTGAGCAGGAAATTATCGATGATGAATTGATAAGTTTGGATGATACTCCTAACAAGTCTAGACTTGGTGCTAATGCTATTCTAGGTGTTTCACTTGCCGTTTCTAAGGCCGCTGCTGAAGGGCTTGGGATACATTTCTTCAATTATCTTGCCGGTGGTAAATCTGGTGGTGTGCTGCCTGTTCCTATGATGAATGTAGTCAACGGTGGAAGGCATGCTGGGAATGAGATCAGTGTTCAGGAGTTCATGATTCTGCCTGTCGGTGCTGACAAGTTCAGCGACGCTTTGAGGATAGGGTGTGAGGTGTACCATTCTCTGAAGAGTGTTCTAACCCACTTGTACGGTAAGTCCGCCGTCAACGTCGGCGACGAGGGGGGATTCGCGCCTCCTTCGAAGACTGTTGTTGAGGTTGTTGAAGCCTTATGCAAGGCAGTGCATGACGCTGGATATGTGGTTGGTGAGGACGTGGTTTTCGCACTTGACTCAGCTGCGACTGAGTTCTATGATTTAGATCGTAAGGTGTATCATGTTGACAGTAAAGACTTGAGCTGTGAAGGCATGATAGATTATTACTGTGATCTTGTTGAAAGATATCCGATAAAGTCGCTTGAGGACCCTCTATATGAGGATGATTTTCAGGGTCTTGCCTCGCTTACTGAGAGGATAGGCCGAAACGTTCAGGTTGTAGGCGATGATATTTTCGTTACGAACGTAGAGCGTTTGAAGAGGGGCATAGCGGTTGGTGCTGGGAACGCTTTGCTACTGAAAGTTAATCAGGTTGGCACTTTAACCGAGGCTATGAATGCTGCTTCACTCTGCTTCTCAAACAGGTACGGCGTAGTGGTTAGCCACCGATCTGGTGAAACTGAGGATACGTCAATAGCTGATCTTTCTGTAGCTTTGGGTGGCGGCCAGATCAAGACTGGGGCCCCATCTCGCGGTGAGCGAACTTGCAAGTATAACCGTCTACTGAGAATTGAAGAGGCGCTAGGTGGGTCTGCGAAGTACATTGGTTTGAAAGCATTATCTACCGCATTTTAAGGCTAGATAATTATGATTTCTATTTAGTGGATAGATTGATATCAACATGCGTGTTCTTTGCAAAGATCGCATAGGTTTGCCTGGCATGTTGGACAGAACCATACTGGGCCTGTTGGAATTGTCTCATAGCAGTTTTCGCATTTGATTTTCTGTTTCGTTTCCAGATGGTTGGTGTCGGTCATGCTTTCACCCTTTGTTTCAAGTTGTATATAATATGTCTTGATGTCATTAGAAGGGTGCTAGATTACACCCTGCCATTTATATAGAAAGTAAGGCGATTACTTACCAAATAATACAAAAATAATACAAGAAAATGGTTAGGAAATGTTCAGGCGGGCCCGGAGGGATTTGAACCCTCGACCTTTAGCCGAAGAGTGATCTTCTACAGCTGTCGCCGGCGCGCTTAGGAGGTTCGGCCTTTCATTGTCTGCCGCGCTGTCCATGCTACACCGTCACCGTGCGTACACTAATATTATCGAGACGTCGGTTGACATCTGCGCTACGAGCCCGCATTACTTTGGGACCCGGTTTAGGGGTATAAAGTTTGTCCAACTTCAGATATAGCTTATTTTCTTGACCAACACTTCCAGAATCGATGAGCTTTCCTCATCGGTGATTCTCTTCAATACCACTGAACTGTTCGCTTCGTTGAGAAAGCGATATTCAAACGATTTGGGGCGATGGTGTAAATTATATGCTAGATTCGGGTGTTTCTATCCATCTTTTGAATTGGCTAAGAAAAGCCTATCCTACCAACACTTAGCGAATTAAGATATGCAATAATATTATTGATTGAATCCTCAAGTTAAAACAACTTTTCTCAGTTCGTTTACTTTATCTGTCCGCTCCCAGGTGAAGTCCGGTTCTTCTCTTCCGAAGTGGCCGTAGCACGCGGTGCTCCGGTAGATGGGTCTTTGCAGATTCAGGTTTCTGGTTATCATGCCTGGTCGCATGTCAAACACCTTGTTCACTGCTTCAGTGATCTTTTCATCGGAACCAGAACCTGTGCCAAAGGTGTTTACCATGACGGAGACAGGTTTTGCTACTCCTATTGCGTAGGCTATCTGAACTTCGCATTTGGCTGCCAGACCTGAGGCGACGATGTTCTTCGCGATGTATCTCGCCATGTAGCTGCCGCTGCGGTCGACTTTGCTTGGATCTTTGCCGGATAAGCATCCGCCCCCATGCGAACCAACGCCGCCATATGTGTCTACAATGATTTTTCTCCCGGTTAAACCGCTGTCGGCAAGCGTACCGCCAATCACAAACCTCCCAGTCTCATTGATGAAAATCTTCGTATTGCTGTCAAGCATCTTCGTAGGAATAACAGCTTTGATCACAAGGTCTATAATATCTCTCCTCAATTGCTCATTAGAAACATTCTCATCATGTTGCGCAGCGATAACAACTGCTTCAACTCTTTTCGGAGCTCCATCATCATACTCGACGGTTACTTGTGACTTGCCGTCAGGCCGCAGGTAAGGCAAAACCCCTTGCTTACGAGCTTCCGAGAGCCGCTTGACAAGCTTATGCGCAAGCGTAATGGGCAGTGGCATAAGCTCAGGCGTCTCGTTGCTCGCATAACCAAACATCAATCCCTGATCACCTGCACCCTGCTCCTCCGGTGTTTTGTTAATACCCATCGCTATATCCGGCGACTGCTCTTCCAAAGAAACAAGTACCCCACAGGTCTTCCAATCCAAACCACCTTTCGCATCGTTCAACCCAATATCCTTCAACGTCTGCCTGACAACGCTTGGAATATTGACATAAGTACTAGTCGTAATCTGCCCCGTGACAATAACAGTTCCCTGCATTATCAACGCCTCACAAGCGACCCTAGCATTCTTATCCTTGGCAATTATTGTGTCAAGCACCGCATCACAAATCTGATCCGCACACTTATCCGGATGCCCCTCAGCCACAGACTCAGACGTAAACAAATACTTCATTAACCTCGCCTACAATTCATATTTTATTAAGATTATGGAACAAATAGGATGACAAAACGTCTCGAGTCATTTCTCCTTTCAATACTACCCGCATCCACCGTTGAACTGGCACAATCGTAGAAACCGGGAAATAATATATAGTTGCAATCAAAAAATAATGTTGGATGCGCACAATGAAAGAATATGCTGTTTTCGGCATCGGGAATGCGCTGGTGGATTTCCTTCTGCAGGCAGATGACGATATGCTGAAAGAGCTGAATCTTGAAAAAGGACGAATGCATCTGATTGATGAGAAGCAATCAAAGGCAATACTTGAAAAAATAAAGGGTAAGAATGTGAAAACAGTCTCTGGCGGCTCATCAGCCAACACGCTGGCTATCATGTCTATCCTAGGCAGTAAAGTAGTCTTTTGCGGCAAAGTGGGGCATGACGAATATGGCAGCATATACGAAACTGAGATGGTTGAAAGCAACGTGAAATCAAGCATCTCTAAAATCAACCGCCTGACAGGGCACGCAATAACATTTATCACACCTGATTACGAGCGGACATTCACCACGTGTCTTGGCGCAGCACTCTACCTGAACAAAGGTGACATCATTGAACACGAGGTGATGAAAAGCGCGATTGTACATATAGAAGGCTACCAGCTTGAAGGCCAGTTGAGAGAGACAATCATGTTTGTGATGGATATAGCAAAACAGCATGGCGCAAAGATATCCATCGACCTCTCAGATGCTGCACTCATAAGACGTAACTTGGATGACATCAGAATGATATCCAAGGCGTACGCGGATATACTGTTTGCAAATGAAAATGAAGCCGAAGCGTTTACAGGACTGAAGGGTGACGAGGCTTTGGATGAGTTGTCCAAGTTCGCTGAGATATGCATATTGAAGCTAGGTGAAAAGGGATCAATGATAAAGCAGAAGAACAATGTGATTGTGATCGAATCGTTCAAGACAAATGTAGTCGACAGTACAGGTGCAGGAGACGCTTACGCAGCCGGATTTCTGCATGGCATATGCAGCGGAATGACACTGGAAAAATCTGGTCAACTCGCTTCATTCGTGGCTTCAAAAGTTGTTTCACAAGTCGGCTCACGGTTAACCAGCTCAGTTCTAGAAGATGCCAAGAGTCTGAACCTTTTATAATTTATTTATACGCCCACATATTTTAAGAAGACGGCAAGATAAAATGGATATCGGCAAGAATTATGAAGTAATGAATCTGAAGCTAGCTGATCAGGGCGAGAAAAACATAGAGTGGGCAGAGTCTCAGATGGGTGCCCTATTGAAAGTCCGGGAAAGATTCTCAAATGAAAAACCATTCAACGGCGTCAAGATCGGCATTGCGCTGCACCCTACAAAAGAAACTGCTGTCTTAGTCAGAACATTGATAGCCGGGGGCGCCGACGTAGCTATCTGCGCGTGTAACCCTCTGAGCACACAGGACGACGTGGCTGCAGCAATGGCGGAAGAAGGCGTTAAAATATGGGCGTACAAAGGGGAGACGAAAGAGGATTACTACAGGTATCTGACAAACGTCATCAGGTTCAAGCCAAATTATACAATTGATGATGGCTGCGACTTGGTTTCTGAAATCCATAACAAACATCAGGAGATGATACCAAACATAATCGCAGGCGCCGAAGAAACAACAACTGGAATCATCCGACTGAAAGCTATGGAAAAAGATGAGGCGTTGAAATACCCAATCATCGCTGTTAACAGTCTGAAGACTAAACACCTTTTCGATAATTATCTAGGCACTGGACAATCCACAATAGATGGCATACTGCGAGCCACATCCATACTTATCGCAGGCAGAAACGTAGTTGTTTTAGGATTTGGCCCTTGCGGCCAAGGTGTTGCATCCCGAGCGAAAGGCAATGGAGCCAACGTTATTGTATGTGAAGTCGACCCAATCAGAGCCTTACAAGCATTACATGAAGGATACAGAGTGATGCCTTTTGCCGATGCATCAAAGATAGGGGACCTCTTTGTAACAGTCACTGGAGATAAGAATGTCATTGATGTGAACCATATGAAACTAATGAAAAACGGATCTATAATGGCCAATTCAGGGCATTTTGATGCCGAGATAAACGTCAGCGGGTTAGAGAAAATATCAAAGAGTAAAGTGAGAATAAGACCTTTCCTAGACATGTACACTCAAGAGGACGGGCGAAAACTGTATCTGATAGGTGAAGGCAGACTGTGTAATCTTGTTGCAGCCGAGGGGCATCCTAGCATCGTCATGGCGCAAAGCTTCTGCGGCCAAGCACTGGCAGCCGAGTACGCAATCAAAAACAAAGGCAACCTGCCTGCCAAAGTAATAACCCTACCTCCAGACATTGACAATCTCATTGCTGAACTACAACTAGAAGCCTTAAACATCAAGATAGACAAACTCACAGAACCACAGAGAAAATACCTTGAAAGCTGGAACCAAGGAACCTAAAAAGATACAGATAATAAAAACAACAACACGAAACTCTTAACAATATTGTGATCCCTCAGAAATAAGCTAAACAAAAGAAAGATCTGCACATGCAAGAGATTGAGATGTTTGAAATAATATTGATTCTTAACTCAAATAATACAACATCTTATAAAAAGTGATTGTAATGACTGTTAGAGTCACTTATCCGAAGAAGAGAAACCCCAAGAAACATAATCAGAACATCTGCTAACATCACATAACCAAAGTATTACTTGAAGATGCTTGAGTCAAATATGAACTCTTTAGATACAGATTTAACCCCACCAACCATTTAACATTTACTTGTAGAGTATCATATTTGCCAAACCATACAGTTAGTTGCGACATCGCGGTAGTTGGCGGCGGAGTACTAGGCGTATCGACAGCGTTCTGGCTATCAGAAATATATGACTGCAACATAACTCTTGTTGAGAAAGAGCATGAAGTCGCCCTACATACAACCAAGCGCAACACAGGCGTCATCCACAGACCTTTCTATCTTAACCCTGAAAAGAAGAAGATAATCGCAAGATCAGCCGAGAAATCATATCATTTATGGAAGAAACTAGCGTTCAAACACGGCTTGCCGTGGAAGCAAGTTGGAACCCTAGAAGTCGCCTCGACTCAGCGCGATTTAAACACACTTGAAGAATATCTGAAATGGGGCCAGATAAATGGCATGCTTGAAACCGAAATCGAAATCTTGAACTCAAGCCAGGTCAAAAGCCTCGAACCTCAAGTCTCTTGCGCATCTGCAATACACTCCAAGACAGACACCTCAGTAGACTTTAGCGATCTCACGAAGATCCTCTTCAGACTTGCTGTGAATAACGGTGTAAAGCTCTTAGGTGGTGCAACCGTGAAATCCGTTAATGAAGGACATAACATCGAGATAGAGACTCTCAATACAGACGGATCACAATCTACTGTCATCTGTGACTTCATGGTCAACGCTGCTGGCGGAGGGTCAGTCGACATAGCACACATGACTGGTGTTGCACAGCAATACACAGACCTGCACTTCAGAGGCGAGTATTGGAAGGTTGACGAGCCTTTTGCCTCCAAAGTCTCTAGGAACATTTATTCTGTCCCCAAATATAAGGAATTCCCATTTCTCGACCCTCACTTCATTGTCAAACATAACGGGGTTAGAGAAATAGGGCCTAACGCAGTCCTCGTCTCAGGCCCCACTGTCTATCATGGTGTGTCAAGTAGCTTCTCTGAACTGGTACAGAAGGTCGTTGAAAGACCATTCACACCTAAGGCGAAAATGTTCGCGAACAGAAGATTCATCGAACTAGCTTGGAATGAGTGGTGGAGCTCAATGTCAAAAAAAGCTATGTGTAGTCGAGCATCCAAATTTGTTCCATCTTTGAAACCCTACATGTTGACCACAAAGGGGCTAGCAGGGGTAAGAAGCTCACTTATAGATGGACAAAGCTTCATACCTGAAGCAATATGCATATACGGCGAAAGATCATTGCACCTTCTCAACTACAATTCTCCCGGAGCGACTGGGGCACCAGCATTCTCAGCACATTTAGTTGCAGATGCTCAGACGAAAGGGCACCTAGACTCATACCCCGTTAAAGTACAGCCGAAACACAAGCACCTTTGGCTGTTCGAAGATGCTGCAAACCTAAGTGAAACACGACTAGAATAGTCCTTAACTGATAAATACACCTATTCACAGTGAATAAACATGGTTTACAACCCGCTTGAACTTAACTATGACAGAACCGTTCAGGAGATAATTGGTTTCATTAAGAAAACCGTCCATGACGCAAAAGCAGATGGTGTAGTCCTAGGGTTGAGTGGAGGCGTCGACAGTAGCGTCGTAGCGACACTTTGCGTGAAAGCACTCGGACCTGAGAAAGTACTTGGTGTACTAATGTCAACGTCATTCACACCTGAGCAGGACATCGAAGACGCAAACATAGTAGCTAATTGGCTGAATATAGAAACTCTACACATCAATACAAACCCAGCTGTAGAAACCTTTGTCCAAACGCTACACATCAACCCGGTGAACCCAGGATCAAAACTAGCCACGGGTAACATACTGAGCAGAAGCCGAATGGTGATTCTGTACTACTACGCGAACACACGCCACAGACTGGTGGCCGGAACTGGTGACAAGAGCGAAACCCTCATCGGATACTTCACAAAGCACGGCGACGGCGGAGCCGACCTCCAGCCCATTGCACATTTATACAAAACACAGGTCAGAAAGCTAGCAGAGCACCTCGGAATACCCAAGGAAATCGCAAACAAACCAAGCAGTCCACGGCTATACCCTGGACACAAAGCGACAGACGAAATACCTGCGGAATATGCGGTTTTAGACCCCATCCTATATAGCTTATTTGATGAAAATGCAACGACTAAAGAAACAGCGAACAAAACCGGTACCGACGAAAAAATCGCTGAAGAATTACTCAGAAGACATAAAAACACAGTTCACAAACGCACCCCCACTCCAACGGTGAAGAGTCTACTAGCTAACATACCAAATTGACATGACACTTCCACGTTTGAAACATTAGACAATTAGCTTTAATCTGAGAGTTCCAAAGTGTTCATATGGCAAATGCTATCCGTATGAACTCCTTAATTCATCCTCTAAGATATTGTTTGCGAGTTTCTAGAATTTATCTTTCGCTGTTGAACGGCTTGGGTGCATTTCCAATAGATAGTTCTGCCTAAACATCGTAATAAGGTCTTTTTTCAGGTTGAAAATTGTTTCTATTGGAAGAAATTATCTAGGACACGTTTCGGTAACATCAGTTGGGTTGGGCTAGGTCCGGGTACTTGGATGTGTCCTGGTAAAACCAAGCCACTTTATCCGTACTCTCCAGCGTAATCATATCTGCACCCATATCATAGGTTTCCCACTTGCCTGTTGACTCTTTGAAATGCCAAGTCATCCATGCCCAGCTGGGTTTACCAGAATCGCCACCGACTCCTTCAATTGAATTCATGAAGTGAGTCTGGTACTGAGGGTAATACGTTGACTTCAAGTCTCCTCGAGTGGCTAGCACAGTTGCGTTGTACAAGTTGAACCCCAGAGGAATTCTAGTGTCATTATGCCAAACTTTGGTGCCGTTTCCGAAGTTGAACAGAATATCTATGCTGTAGCTGATACCATCGAGTGACGCAACCGTGCTCCTGTACCTTTCTTCAGACGTGGCGATCTGACCGTAAAACACTAGAGCCAACATAGCTGTCGCTACAAGCACCGCTAAAAGCACCAGACTAATTGTCTTCCAAACGTTAGCTTTTTCACTCACTGCGAAACTCTCCTTATTTCCCCATGCGTGTCGCACGGCTTATTGAAATAATCAACACTGGAACAGCGAAGGCGAAGAAGATGAAGTCAGCCACCTCGTGGACTAACGCGAAGTAGATACCGGTCATCATTCTGATAATTATACCATCAAATGAACGGTAAATCATAAGTCCGTCGATAGCGTTAGTCCAGAGGTCATAAACAAAAGCTGACAGCAGGCCGATTGCGCCTAGAACCAAGCTTTTTCTGGTGAAGCTCCGTGTGTCAAAGTGAGTCGACTTCTTCCAAACCCTGCTGAGTAAAGCGCCTGAAGCCGCGTAAACAGTTTCACCAATCATTAACACTAGCAGCAGGGGGAAACCAGCTGAGCCGAGTGGGTTCAAGCTCCCGTACACTAACCAGGTAATCCCAGCTACCCCCGCTCCGATTCTGAACCCGAAGAGATACGCCGCGATGAATACCAGTGCATCCATAATCTTAATCTGAAAGAAAGCGAGCATGGCATAGTTAGAAGATACTGCGAGCGCAGAGAAAACTGCGATCACAGCGACGTCACGACGAACTAGCATGGCTGGACTATCCAGCCATCATGTTATTAAAACTTGAGGTGTGAAATAAAGTGCCAGCATGGTAATCGCTTTGGGATTGTTGATAGGCAATATCGTCGAGAGTCGCAAAAATTCATCCTCTCCCTACAATTCTTTTCATCCATTCTAAACGATTTAATGTTATCATCCCTTAAAAGGGATAAACAGGTATTGATGCACTGATTCAACTTCTTCTAGAAGATGTGTACTATCCCCGATAGGGGATAAACTTTATAAACTCCATTATCTCATTAAAGGGAGAAATTGACCTTTGGATGCGGACTGAGCAATAAAACAAATAAGAAAACAGGTACCATCTTCCAATACTTCTGGTGGTACGAAGATAGCAAGAAACACGAGAAGTACCTCGGGAAATCAGGCAGTGAAAAAGCAAATCAGGACGGAATCAAGTTAAAACTAGCATACTACCAAAAACAGGACCACGAACTACACAAGATAATAAGCGAACTAGTCGAAAAAGTTGAGTCAACCATAGAGTCATCACTAAAACCAGAACCACTGACACCCTCCCAAATTCAACCTACTAAGCCACAGCTAAAGTACATACCTGAAACCGAGGAATAACACCTGAAATCCGGATTATAAACACACATCACTTTAAAGTTAGAATGAACAGGTCATTGACAGGTGCTTCAAGCATTTCATATGCAATCTTCTCCAGCTCATTAACGTCTGCACCTCTGATTGACTCCAACAGGTCTTTATGAACATCTATCCTTAAAGCGACCTCAATCGATCTTCCTCCGCCTCTGAATTCTGCTGAAACCTCACTTGATTCCTCAACTAAAACACTCCCCTTACCGACAGTGAAACCTGAAGATACTTGAACACCATCTATGACACATGAAGACGGAGGCCTGACGCCAGTCCGGAGAACCACCGATTCAGTTTCTCTCAACAAACTCCTGCCCAGCAGACCCATCCTCATGCCCAGTACTAGAAAAGGCCCAAGATGACCATGAAACGCAACAGCTCTATCTAAAATGTTGTCAAGACTCAATGCAGTCAAATGTCTTCCTTACTACTATCAAGCCTATGAAGCACCCACCGTTTCAATCCGAACCGCGTCATCAAAAGATCGGTGATCACTGCGGAAATCACATCCTCAATCGTGAGTGTAATCAATATAGTTTCTACAACGGCCAGAGGAATCTTATACAGATATATGTCAACGATGAACAACCATGGCATCTGAAAGAGAAACCATGCAAGAGAGCAGGCTATCGCAGGCCTGAGCTTTCTTGAAAGAATCCCTGCTGTCAAGCCGAGTAACATGTTGCCAGCGACAATAGCGATGTCTCCTCTAACACTTGCCATATACACACCTCCAAAGACCCCAGCTACTATCCCAGAAAAAGGGCCGCCTCCCACTGCAGCGATGAAAACTGCGACTTGAAAAAGGTGAATATTCACCCCTAAGAGAAAAGGAATTGTTAAGAAGCTCATAGCAATAGCTAAGCTAGACATTAAGGCTGTGAAAGCTAGCTTTTTTAACGTAAAGACATTCCTAGACATACTCAAAACGTAATACTAATATGAATAAAAGTATTACTCTAGAAGTATAAACTTATCTCACACCAAAAACCAACAAACAGCAATGACCAATAAGACGTCCCGAATAAGCATATCAGCCCCTAAAGACCTACTTACTAAGTTCGACGACACAATAACTCAAATGGGCTACGACAGATCAAAAGCAATCCAGCAAGCAATGAACAACATCCTCACAGAACAGAATTGGACACAAAGCCCGAAAACAACAGTAGCTGGCGCAGTAATATTAGTCTACAACCATGAAATAACTGGGCTCGATGAGAAACTAGTCGACGTACAGCACAAACACGCAAAAATAATAAACTCCACGCTACACCTGCATTTAAGCGCAGAAGATTGTATGCAAATAGTAGCAGTGAAGGGTCCATCAGAAGAAATACAAAAACTCACGCAAGAACTATCCACAAACAGGGGCGTCAAACAGCTAAAATACTCAATAATCGCGACGTAAACATCTCATCATAGTAACAAACAGCCTTTTCCTAGAACCGTAGTACTCAAACGTGTTCAAAACTTCAAACCTGTAGAACTTCATCATCTCTATGGCAAAATCAGTCAAACCTCGATTAACAACCTTAACGGCGTTAATAACTCCGATGTCAAAACTGACAGGAAAGAGATTAATCAACCCAACCTTGGTCAGATTAGCGTTAGACAAGATAGATACCCTCTTCTACAGCTTTCCTCACTTTCCTTAACACTCATAGCAACGTCACTCATGACTCCTGATCTTCAGACGACACTGCAGAGGATTTGAGTTCTCATGAAAGTTAAATTATGGTTCCAGATAACCCGTATACTCATGCAAAGACTCTCTATTTACGTAGCCAGCGATGTTCATTCGAATCTAAAACACAGTCTCCCTGAGGAAGTTCTTGCGATTAATTAATGGGTAATCTGTTAACCTACTTCACAGTTACCGATTTCGCAAGATTCCTTGGGTAGTCAGGATCTCTCTGCCTCATCACAGCCATGTGGTATGCTAGAAGTTGTAGCGGAATCACCTCCACAATTGGGTAGAAGAGGTCATCAACCATTGGAATCTGTATAAACTCATCGTAAACGTCGTTCGACTTGTTTGAAATCCCTATTATCTTGGCGCCCCTCGCTTTCATCTCGCTAGCGTTACTCAGCATTTCGTAGTAAGTACTATCTTCAGGATTCAAAACGACAACCGGTGTGCCGCGCTCTATCAACGCAAGTGTTCCATGTTTAAGCTCTCCTCCAGCCATACCTTCTGCATGATTGTAGGCAAGCTCCTTTAACTTCAAAGCCCCCTCCAGCGCAATAGGGAAGTGAAGCGACCTTCCTACGAAATAGAAGTCGTTGCAATCCTTGTACTTACCAGCCAATGAAATAACTTCTTCCTCGCTTTTCAAAGCCTTCGCGATAATGCCCGCGATGCTTTCGAGAACCGCGAGCTTAACTTCATCACCAAGAAGCGACAGCACCAGAAGATAGATCAAAGCAAGTTGGCCAGTAAAACTCTTAGTCGCAGCAACTCCTATTTCTGGACCGCAGTTGATAGACAATTTCATGTTGCTTTCACGGTTGAGGGATGAGTCAACAACATTTGTTATTGAAAACACTTTTGCGCCACTTTTTTTTGCTTCAGAAACCGCTGAGAGCACATCAGCTGTCTCACCACTCTGAGAAAAAGCGATAACAAGTGAATCTTTCCCAACAAAATTAACTTCGTGCGAAAACTCGCTCGAAATCGTAATGTCTGACCTTATTTTAACCATCTTCGCAAGCAAACCCTTAAACAAAAGACCCGCGTGATAACTAGTCCCACATGCCGTAATGTGAATATACTTACTCTTCGCAATAACACTACATATCTCGGCAATCTTATCACGATCCTGAAACAGAGCTGACATCAAAGTCTGTGGCTGCTCATATATCTCCTTCAACGTGAAATGTGCAAATTCTTCTTTAGAAGTGTCTTTAGCCTCCCACGCTACTTGAGTAACCTTCTTCTCAATCTTTTCTCCAGCAAACGTGAAAATCTGAATATTACTGCCTGTTAAAATTACGATCTCAAAATTATCGATAAAAATCACCCTATCAGTATGGTCGATAAAGCTCACTGTGTCACTAGAAAGAAAGTTTCCATGTTTACCCAAACCAATCATAAGCGGAGCGTCTTTACGCGCCCCAATCATAACGTTGGGGTTCGATGCAAAAATCGTGACAAATGCAAACGATCCACTCAAAAGATTAACCGTATCTAGAACAGCTTTCTTCTCATCGCCTCCCTCATTGTAGTACTTCTCAATAAGATGAGCGATGACTTCGCTATCAGTATCGCTCTTGAATCGATGACCTTCTGATTCAAGGCTCTCTCTCAAGACACGGTGATTATCAATAATACCATTATGAATAATCGCTATATTACTATCGCACGAAATGTGAGGGTGACAATTCTCAACAGATATGGCGCCATGAGTAGCCCATCTCGTATGAGCTATCCCGATTGTTCCGTGCAATCCGAGGAAATCAGCCTTACTGTTAATTTCAGATATCTTACCAGTGTTCTTTATCACAATAATCTTTGAGTTCGATATGGTCGCGATACCAGCCGAATCATAACCCCTGTACTCCATCTTTTTCAAACCATTAATCAGCATAGGTGCCGCCTCGGCTTCACCTATGTACCCGACTATACCGCACATTCCATTAATCTTCTCTATTTCATTTTGACCAAGATAAAAACACCATAAACCCTACTAGCTTACCTGTAAGAATTAATTATTACTGGTTTCAAAGGGGAGGTGTGTGAAAATGGATTACTCCTGTTTAGTTAAAACAAAGAACGACGAAACCTTGACTAAGGAAATACTACTATTTGATAATCCAGCACCACTAAGCCCACTACTAAATCAAACAGCGTGGAGAATACTGGTATCATTAGCACAAAAACCGAAATACCCCGCAGAAGTCGCGAAGGAACTCGGAATATACAGACAAAAAATCTACTACTACACCAAGCAATTAGAAAAAACAGGTCTAATCAAGTCACTACAGGTCAAGAATATACAAGGTGGACTCGCCAAATACTATGCTGTCAGCTACCCCGCCTTCGGAGTAGAATTACCCTTCGGAGCAAGTAAGTCACAAAGAATTAATCACTTGGACCCAAAACTTGAAACATTCCTAAAACCTATCGTGCAAGACGAAGAACTTACAGGATTCATAGTAGTGGGATCACCAGAGCCTCACGGTCCAAACAAAACCGTAGCTAGAGACGGTCACTACGCGGTACAGCTAGGATTATTTCTAGGACAATTCTGCAAAACCCCAAGTGACTTCGCAGTCAAGCTAGATGTCGACGTAAAAAACGAAAAGAGCGAAGCCGAAAATATGATACTCATAGGCGGACCAGGTACTAACTTGATTACTAACAGCGTGAATAGCTTTCTACCCTCACGCTTCAACGATAAGAACTATTGGACAGGAATATCTGATGGCGATGGTAACGTATACACTTTCGAGAGAGACGGAATAGTTGCAAAAATCCCTAATCCGAAAGACGAAAGAAAAAGCATTATTGTTTTAGCTGGAAACAGATCCGTAGGAACTAAATCCGCAATTCTCTCGCTAACTAACTTCTGGAAAAGATTACTGAAAGAATACCATGGTGAAGACACATGGAGCGCGATAGTTCGAGGCTTTGACATGGATGGAGATGGTAAGATTGACTCTGCGGAAGTCGTGACTTAATCTCTAAGCTCTTCTTCCCCGTCTTCCGCCAGCCTTACGGGTAGTGTCATGTGGTATCGGTGTAACATCCTCAATCCTACCTATTCTGAAACCAGCCCTTGCCAATGCACGGATAGCTGCTTGAGCCCCCGGACCAGGTGTTCTAGGCCCTGTTCCACCAACAGCCCTAACCTTAATGTGTAAAGCGTTAATACCCTTAGACTTTGAAATATCCGAAACAGCAGACGCAGACTTCATAGCAGCATATGGCGAAGACTCATATCTGTCTGCTTTCACGTGTCTACCTCCCGAGCTTATAGCAATAGTTTCTGCACCTGTTACATCAGTTATATGAACAATCGTGTTGTTATAGCTACTGTAAATATGGACTATTCCCCATTTCTCATTAGTGAAATTAGCTTCAGTCATATCTAAACCCTCTAAGCCTTAACAGTCTCCGTCTTTGGCGCACCCACGTTATGGCCCTCAGAAAGCTGGACAGTCGACTCCTCACCAGCTTCTACGGTGTATCCAGGTCGATTCATTACCCTATTCTTTATCTTGATATGTCCATGAACAACGACTTGTCGAGCCATCTGAATAGTGGGTACAAGACCTTTCCTATGTACAACACTTTGCAGACGTCTTTCTAACAAGTTCTCGACAGTTAAGCTCAAAACATCGTCAAGCAAAGCTCCGATTGAAATTATATTCTTTCTACTTAACGAATTAAGCAGTTTACTCTCGCTCTCCATTCTTTTCTCTATGGGCTCAGCTAACAACATACGCGCCTGTTTCCTAATTCTAGAAAGCTCAGTCTCAGCTTTCCAAAGCTCATGCTTGTTCCTAAGACCATAAATCCCCATAATATTAAGGTCCCTAGCAAGCTGGTCAATCTGCCACAGATTACGAGGAGTCTTATAGTTCTTTCGCGGCTTTTTAGGATCTCCCAATACAACACACCCTTCAAACTACTTAGTCGGTTTACCTGCAGACGCCGTTGGTTTAGCTGCTACTGCAGCTGCTGCTGGTACTGCTGGTGCTGCAGCTCCTGTTGGTGCTGCTGTTGTCGGAGCTCTTACTGATTTTGCCACACTGACACTGCCACCCTTTCTACCGCTACATCTAGTTCTTTGTCCTCTAACCTTCAAACCTAATGAATGTCTTATTCCACGCCAGCTCATAACGCTCTTTTCATTCTCAATTCCTCGCAAGATATTCATCTGCAGTTCTCCGCCTAAGAGGTGCAAATCAGAACCGGTGTTAACATCCTTTCTTCTATTAAGCGCCCAACTAGGAATACCAATACCACTTAGATTCTTCAAACTTGACTCAATCTCTGATATCTGCTCATCGGTTAAAGTGCCAAATCTTAAACTATCGTCTATTTTCAATGAAGTTATTATCATATGCGCAATGTTTGGACCAATTCCTTTCAAATCTGCTAAAGCTACGGTAACCTTCTTCTTACCGTCAATATCGTTTCCACCGATTCTTATGATATGCCTGAATTCACTCATATTGCTTAATTCATCTACTAATATTTACTGTATGTAGTCTCAACGTCGACGTTACCCACTTAATATGTCTTGCCTAATCCTATTCATGATAAACACAATGTTATCTTAGATTACTTCAACAATCAAAAGATCTTGAATGTGAAACACAAGTCTGCGTTATAGACTTGATTAAGACATATATGCCTGTAAAAACCAGACTTTACCAGAGAAATGAGTGATATTGATATTGCGGTTAGCCTTCTGCAATCCGAAGAGATATCAATAATATTCATTAAGAATAAAGAGGTTCTATACAAAAGTAGTTATCATGGTATTAGGCCCTTCGTAGACGCTATCAATAATTGCGGATCTGTCCTAAAGGGGTCGTCAGTAGCTGATCGGATAATTGGTAAGGCCTCTGCACTACTTTGCATTTACACCGGTGTAATCCACTTATATGGTTCAATAATTAGTTCTGATGCAATGATAATTCTTGATCACAACAAAATACCCTACAAATATGGTAAGGCTGTTCAGAAAATAACGAATAGATGTGGTACAGATCTATGTCCGTTTGAAAAAGTCGTTCTAGGTATTGACGACCCTGAGAATGCCTACCGCGTCATCAATAAAATTATTTCTGGGTCAAATCCAATAAATATTTAAGATTAAGAAATTAGCATTCTTACAATAAGTGTGTGTGGAAGATATCGTGAACTATCTTTTAAAGAGGTACCAATCCATTGAAAATTAAAATATTGGAAAAAACCGATGGAAAGGTCAAGATTCATCTGGCGGGTGTATCTAGAGCTTACGCCAATTCCATTAGGCGTTTAGCTTTAAGTGAAGTGCCATGCTTGGCAATAGACGAAGTTGTAATATTGGATAATTCATCAATTGTATATGATGAGCTGCTTTCTCATCGTCTAGGCCTTATACCGTTAAAAACAGACCTTTCAAATTTTGTTCTACGTGAAGAGTGTGCTTGCAAGAATCCTTTAGGATGCCCCAAATGTCGGGTTCTTCTTACTCTTGATGTTGAAGCAAATAGAAAGACGAAGGACGTATCATCAGGTGATTTGAAATCTGAAGACGCATCAGTATTTCCAATCAGTCCATCCATACCTATAGTAAGGCTGGCGCCAGACCAGAAAATAAAACTTGAAGCTTATGCTCGTTTGGGCCGGGGAAAAGAGCACGCTAAATGGCAACCTGCATCAGCTTCAATTTTGAAACCGTTTTCCGAAGAGGATATTGGCGATGACTATATCTTGGAGATAGAATCAGTAGGTTCACTCCCGGCAATTGAAATATTTGTGAAAGCGGTAGAAATACTCAATAACAAGTTATCTGAATTTCTAGAAAAAAGTAGGAGTCTAAGGAAATGAAGAATATAGGAAACCCGGTACTCGATAGTACAGTGCTTACCTTGAGACGAGCATTCAAATCTAGTAAAGCAAGAATCTGGCGAGATGTATCTAACCGTTTATTGAAATCAGCTTCAATAAGAACGAGTGTAAATATAGGGAAAATTTCAAAAATAACAAAATCAAATGATGTTTTAGTAATTCCCGGAAAAGTACTTGGCGATGGGGAAATATCTCATCGAATAGTAATAGGTGCTTTCAGCTTTACAAGGTCAGCAGTTGAGAAAATAACTTTGGCAGGTGGCGAAGTGTTAACAATACCTGAATTGGTGGAAAAATACCATTCTGGAGCAGGGGTAATTATTATTGGTGGTTAATGTGATTAATAAAGAAACTGAAAAAACGGCAAAACCGCTTGTGGTTGACGCGAATAATCAAATAATGGGTCGATTGGCCTCAAACGTGGCGAAAGCTCTTTTGAAGGGTGAACATGTCATAATCGTAAATGCTGAGAAAACATTGATATCAGGTAACAAGAGAAATATAATTGATGATCATATGAAGAAACTAGAGATTACAAGCAAAGTAAATCCAGTTTATACTCCTAAACATTCAAAACAACCAGATCGCATGCTACGCAGAACAGTGAGAGGGATGCTTCCCAGGCGCAAAAGTAGCGGGGTTGACGCGTTTAAACGTCTCAGAGTGTTTATTGGAACTCCTGAAGAATACAGCACCTTCGAGAAATTAACCTTCGAAAACGCAAAGGCAAGAAGACCTCTTCCACTTTACATGACATTAGCTGATATATCGTCACGACGAGGTTGGAGTGAAGAGTAGAATGGCTAAACGTAAAATAGAATTATTCTCAGGATCTAGAAAATCTACGAGAGCAACTGCCTCGATATCATCTGGAACAGGAAAAGTCAGGATAAACAAAGTTCTCGTAGAAATAATTCAGCCTACAATAGCGAGAGAAAGGATACTTGTTCCTCTTGAGTTAGCAGGTGCAATTAGAGATAAAGTCGATATCGATGTTGAAGTAAAAGGTGGAGGCTACATGGGTCAAGCAGAAGCAGCTGCGGTATCTATTTCCAGAGCACTAGTAGGGTGGTCAAAAAACGAAGACCTGAAGAAAAGATTAACTGATTACGATGTCCATTTGCTATCTGGAGATCCTCGCCGAAAAGAACCGAAAAAGTTCGGGGGACCAGGTGCTCGACGAAGAAAACAGAAATCATATCGTTAGTAGACACTTATCGCTATCGACAAAAAAGGAACATTATTATTATTGAATGATATAGCTAAAGTTAGTGTATACTTTAGATGAGTAACCCTATTTCGCGTAACAAGATATTCGAAATCTTGTCAGGGTACAATCTTGACCGAATCACTGTGGGCACGTTAGGCAGCCACTCTGCGTTGGAGGTGTGCAAAGGTGCAAAAGATGAATCTATTCAAACGATCGTGGTATGCCAGAAGGGTCGTGAAAAAACATATAATCAATATTATCGGGTAAAGAAATCTTTAGGCCGGGAAACAGGTGTTGTTGACGAAACCATAATTCTCAATCAGTTCAAAGACATGTTGAATAAAAAAATCCAAATTCATCTATTGAATATTAACACAATATTTGTTCCAAATAGATCTTTTACTGTGTATGTTCCTTATAATGGCATAGAAAACGAGCTGCTAATCCCTATATTTGGAAGCAGGTCACTTTTAAGAGCCGAAGAACGAAGTCTTGAAAAGAATCAATACTATCTTTTGGAAAAAGCTGGGATAATGACTCCTCACAGGTTTAAACAATACACCGACATTGACACTCTTTCAATAGTAAAGGTAAATGAGTCAAAACGCGCTTATGAAAGGGCTTTCTTCTACGTCTCAAACCCTAAAGAATATGAAGAACGTTCAAGGGAATTGATTCAAAAAGGTTTAATCACCAAAGAATCCTTAGACGAATCTGTCATAGAAGAGTTTGTATTGGGCGCTCAATATAACTTCAACTTTTTCTACTCTCCTCTTCTCAGAGAACTTGAATTTCTTGGTACAGATTCGAGGCGGCAAACAAATCTAGATGGGCTACTTAGACTTCCAGCTGATGAACAGCTTAAAGTATTAAGACATTTGAAAGTGAGAAACATAGAGGTAGGGCATTTTGCAACAACTATTCGCGAATCTCTAATAGATAAGATCTTTAGATTGGGGGAACAATTCGTTGAAGCAACTAAAAGAGAGTACCCACCAGGGATAATAGGACCGTTCGCGCTTCAAGGCTCAGTTGTTCCAGGACCACCAGATGAAGGAATAGTTATCTTTGATGTAAGTCTAAGAATTCCTGGATCACCTGGAACAAAATTCACTCATTACACCGAGTGTCGATGGGGTTTTTCAGTTAGTGCAGGTAGGCGCATAGCAATGGAAATAAAAAGTGCAGCTACTGAACATCGTATGGAGGAGATTGTAACTTGATTTCCAACTCAGAAATAGCCAAAATAATCAAAAGATACGATCAGAATAAGGTATCCATATGTACGCTGTGTTCTCACACTGCTCTGCAGATTTTCCATGGTGCAAGACAGGAAGGCTTCAAAACCATCGGAATATGCACTGAAGATAGAATCCCTTTTTACAAATCTTTTCCCCTAGCCATGCCAGACGAATTCATAGTTGTGGACCAATACAGTGAAGTGTTAGAACCCAAACTCCAGGATATGCTTAAAGAACAAAATACAATAATTATTCCACATGGGTCATTCGTCGAGTATATTGGCGCTGATAGAATACTAGACAGCCTCTCAGTCCCAATATTTGGAAATAGGGAATCACTCGTATGGGAGAGCGATAGGGCGCGTCAGAGAGACTGGATAGAGTCAGCTGGCCTAGTCATGCCTCGTCGATACAATAACCCCTCAGAAATAGATGGAAAGGTATTCGTGAAGTTCCCTGGCGCCAAAGGTGGAAAAGGATTCTTTACAACAAACTCTGAACAAAACTTCTACGAAGAATTAGATAAAAGAGTAAAGCGAGGCGTTATTAAAGACAAGGATATTCCGGAAGTAGGTATTCAGGAATTCCTCTTGGGCGTCAGATATTATCCCCACTACTTCTACACTATCTTCGAAGAAACAGGAGCAGCAGCTGGAAACGGTAGAGTCCAGATAATGGGTATCGATAGGCGAATCGAGCCTATCGATGAAGCTTATCGAGGTCTTCCTGATGTGCCACCGGAATTCTTCGACTACACCGTAACAGGAAATCAACCTGTAGTCCTTAGAGAAAGTCTTCTACCGGAAGTTCTAGACTTCGGAGTAAAGGTTGTTAACGTTTCTGTAGAACTCTTCTCACCAGGTATCATCGGACCGTTCTGCCTTGAAACAATATACCACCCAAGCAGAGGATTCGTTGTTTTCGAAATATCTGCAAGAATTGTCGCCGGAACAAACGTCTATGTTGGAGGGTCACAATACTCGCAATTTATTTATGATGAACCTATGTCGATGGGCAGAAGAATTGCAAGAGAGATAAGACATGGGATAATTAAAAACCGATTATCTGAGATTGTTTAAAGTATATTCTTAATTTCAATTCTTAATTATGATTAACTATGGCGATGCTAGGAAGATATGCTTGAAAAAACATAACTTTGAAGAAGTAACTAATCTTGATAAGTGGCACAGTATTAATGAGACTCGTCAGATCCGCATGATATTCAGCATAACAAATACTAAGAATCTTATCAGCAATTTGAGTGTTATTTGCATTCAGATGAATCCAAAAGAATCTTTAAAACAAGAATTCTTTATTACAGTAAAGCTTTAATTGCTGAAATATTTGCAGCTTAAGAATAGGTCTGAAATCTAAGATGCTTAAACCAGTACGATGTTTTACCTGTGGCTCTCTAGTTGGAGATAAATATGATATACTTACAGAACGAATTAAGGCTGGAGGAGATCCTGCTAATGTACTTGACAGCATGGATGTAAAGAGGTATTGCTGTAGACGAATGCTACTATCTAACGTTGATATTATAGATCAAACTCTTCCTTATTACGAATTACTCGCAAAAAGAAGAACCGAATTTGAATCAACAGTTTAAGTCAATATAATATAGGATTTTTGTTCAAAGACTTAAATTGCCAGATAAACGTACGAGTGCCAAGATAAGATAATCAAAGAAGGTTTGGTGGAGAAATTGTCTGAAGAAATTGATGAACCTATAGGTGGAATTGAACTAGACTCCGCAGGAACTCAAAAAACATTCCAAATGACTGAGAAAGCGCTTCTTTCAACCGGAATAAGAGTTGGCACACAAGTGAAAACAAAATCGATGGCTAACTTCGTCCAACGAACTAGGTCGGATGGGCTTCACGTCATAGCTATTGGAAAAACTCTGGCTAGAATAGAAGTTGTTGCAAAGTTTCTTTCAAGATTTGAGGTTAACCGCGTTGTAGTCTATTCTTCAAGGGAATACGCGAAAACTCCGATTGAAAAGTTCTGCGAAATCACCGGATTTGTCCCACTCACTGGAAGATTTATGCCTGGCACGTTTTCGAATACACTCTATCCTAAACATATAGATCCTGAAGTTATTCTAATAACTGATCCAGCAATGGACTTACAAGCTGTGGTCGAAGCTTCAAAAATATGTATACCTACAGTATCGTTATGTGACACTGACAATGTAACTTCAAATATAGATCTAGTAATTCCTGCAAATAACCGTGGAAGAAAGGCTTTAGCGGCAGTATTCTGGCTTCTTGCAAGATCAATACTAACAAATCAAGGACAGATAACTGCCGATAATCCGATTAAATACTCTATTGAAGACTTTGAAACTAGGGTCGTAGAAGAAGACGAAGAATAGAATATAGATATCCTTAAACGTCTTTTCATCTAGTAGTTCTTAGATAGAAAGTGTCCGTTCGCAGGCCGGTCGTATCTGGTCAGTTTTACCCTTCTTCGACATCACAGTTAAGAAGAGACATTGAAAAATATTTTTCACAGACTCGAGATATCCATCTTGAGATGGATGGTAAGACTCGTATTTATGGGGCTATCGTTCCTCATGCAGGATATGATTATTCTGGTTTAGTGGCTTCGTATACTTACAAGGCTCTTTCGACTCAAGTTAAACCTGATACTGTTGTCTTAGTGGGGCCCAATCATTGGGGAATTGGTAGCCCTCTAGGAGTGTTCCCTAGAGGATTCTGGGAAACTCCACTTGGAAGGGTAGAAGTTGATGAAGAGTCCGCAAATAGAATAAAAGATCTTTCTAAACTAATTGATTTAGATTTTCTTGCGCACAGTAGAGATCATTGTTTAGAATGTCAATTGCCTTTCCTTCAATATATTTATGGAGACTGTTTCAAGATTTTGCCTATAATAATGTCCATACAAGATCAAGAAACCGCTTGTGAACTAGGAATTGTCTTGGCGGATTTGGCCACCAAACGTAACATTTTTTTATTAGCTTCTTCAGATTTCACTCATTATGAACCTCAAAAAGAAGCAGTGAAAAAGGACTCTGAGTTGATTAACGCAATTAACTCACTCGATGTTAATCAATACTACTCAGTTCTTGAAAAGCTCAATGTGACTGCTTGTGGTTATGGTGCAATTGCCACGATAATGGTTTCAGCAAAGAAAATGGGTGCCAAAGAAGGGCGTCTTCTAAAATATGCTACTAGTGGGGACATCACAAATGACAAAGAATCTGTTGTAGGTTATTCTTCTATAATATTTGTGTAGGGTGAAATTCATGAAGTTTAGATCTAGATCACCCGGAAAAATAATAATAATTGGCGAACATTTCGTAGTTCATGGTTCCTATGCACTTGCTGCGGCAATTAATCGTGGATCTACAGCCCAAGTGACGTTTTCAGATCGTTCTTTAATAATCTCTAAAAATCTTAGTCTTAAGACGGATCTTGTAGGGAGAATACCTAGAAAATTATCTCCGCTTGTGGAGGTGTTTAAGTCTACTCTGAATTATCTTGGCGAAAAAAGACACATAAGATTGGAGTTAGAAAGTGACATACCGATTTCAGCAGGTTTAGGGTCTTCAGCTTCCGCTTCAGTAGCGATCGTGTCAGCGGTTTCAACAATTTTAGGACATACTCTAAATGAAAAAGAAGTAATCGATCTGTCAATGATTTCAGAAAAGTTAATACATGTTAATCCGTCAGGAATAGATCCAGCTGTATCGACTTGCGGCGGCGTCATATTATTTAAGAAAGGTTTTCCATATAAATCAGTAAATTTAGGTGATTCAGTTAAATTAATTATCGGATTCAGTGGTTCAAGTAGGAATACCTCGAGAATGATAGAATTGTTTTCTAGAGCCAAATTAGATTCTCCATTTAGCTTCCAAGCGCTTGTTACCTCAACATCTTTACTATCAAAACTAACAGCATCTGCATTGGCGTCAAAAGATCTGGATACTGTCGCATCTATTTTGAATTATAATCATAAGATTCTCTCATCAATTGGTGTATCGTCACTACTCATTGATGATCTTGTTGAGTCATCCCTAGCCTCAGGTTGCCTAGCTGCAAAGCTAACTGGCGGTGGCGGTGGCGGCTGTATCATTGCTTTACCACCTGAAAGGAAAAGTAATAGTATCAATAACAAATTCAAGCGATTCTTCACTGAAAGCTGGGTTTCAACTATTCCTAATCCAGGTGTTGTAACATGGCGTGTCAAGGATTGAGCAAAGAAACTCTTAATGAAATCACTCTTGTTAAGATCGGTGGAAGCGTTATCACTGAGAAAAGAAACCCATTTACAGCATTGAACGAAGTTATCGATAGATTATCATCCGAAATCTGTTCCGCCAGAAAACTCTCCAGGTCTAAAATCATACTTGGTAATGGTGGCGGTTCTTTCCCCCATGTATTTGCGGAGAAGTTTCAGGTTCAAAAAGGCATTGTGGGCGGGGGTGGTTCAAAGGGCTTCTCATTAGTTCAAAACTCCGCGGCAAATCTAAATAGAATTGTTGTTGATTCTCTGATTTGCCACGGTGAGGACGCGGTGTCAATATCACCATCGTCGTGTGTTATGGCGGAATCAAGTAGAGTTAGAAGTTGGGACATGGAAATAATAAAAAAAATGTTAGCCATTAACTTACTTCCAGTAATTTATGGGGACGTGGTTATCGATATTAAGCAAGGATTCAGTATAGTATCAACAGAAGAACTGTTATTCTATTTGGCCAAGAGTTTAAACGTAAAAAGAGTAATTATAGGCACTAATGTAGACGGCGTTATTGACTACTCCACGAATAAAAAGTACGATATTATAACATCTTCAGATAGACCTTGGGTTATGAACTTCGTTAAAGGATCCAATGCAGTAGATGTTACTGGTGGCATGAAATCAAAAGTCGATGTTTTGCTCAGACTCGCAGAAGATAAAGGGGTGGAAAGCGAGATAATAAACGCAATGAAACCGGGTTTTTTGGAATGTGCTATTAAAGGTCAAAAAGGATTAGGCACCATAATAAGAAACGCTTAAATTAATTAAGATTATTTACGTCTGATGATATTTCTAAGAGCTGGTTAACACTTGGTTAAATCGAAAATCGAATCGAACATACAGAATAGGAAAGATGATGGAATAACTATTACACTTAATGAAGATGTTCAAGCAAAGCATGTCACGACTCTTTTGGAAAACGTAACACTCGTGCACAACGCACTACCAGAGATTAATATTGAAGAAATAGACACGTCAACAACGTTTTTGGGACATTTTTTTTCAACCCCTATTCTAATCGACGCAATGACTGGCGGAACAGCTCTTAGTGAGAAAATCAACGGAAACCTAGCGATCGCTGCAGAGAAAATCGGTATAGGAATGGGTGTAGGTAGTCAAAGGGCAGGTCTCTTATCTGAAGAATCAGCTAAAACATATTCAATAGTGCGAGAAAAAGCTCCTTCAGCTTTTATAGTGGCAAACATCGGCGCAAGTCAATTATCCCACTATAACGACTCTGATATTATTGCAAGAATAATCGATATGGTAAAAGCAGATGCTCTTGCAGTTCATCTAAACCCTCTTCAAGAGTTAATTCAACCTGAAGGTGAACCTAAATTCAAAGACGTTTTGAAGAACTTGTCCCATATAGCCTCTAATTCAGGGATTCCAATTATTGTAAAAGAAGTGGGTTGCGGAATATCTCTTGAAGTTGCCAAAAAATTAGAATCTGCAGGAATATCAGCAGTAAATGTAGCAGGTGTTGGTGGAACAAGCTGGACTGGAATAGAGCGATACAGAGCCGTTGAAAGAGGAGATCGCAATAAGGAATCGTTAGGTGAACTATTTTGGGATTGGGGAATCCCTACAGCTGCATCACTAATTGAAGTTCAAAAGACTACTAAGATTCCTGTAATAGCTTCAGGGGGTTTAAGAAATGGTTTGGATGTTGCAAAATGCTTGGTATTGGGTGCGTCGTTAACTGGGCTTGCATATCCACTATTAAAACTGGCCGTAAATTCTGAAAATGACGTAATTGATTATATTAATAAAATATCTAACGAGCTGAGGGCAACAATGTTCATTACCGGTTCTAAGACTGTTAAGGATTTATCCACTGTGAGATACATAATGAACGGGAAATTATTAGAGTGGAGTGCATCTTTAAATAATTAGTGTACTCTCGACTCTTTCAAATTAAACGGGACCCATTTGAAGTATTCATTACTTAAACAGTTGAATGAAAAAAAGAAAGAAATCGATCGGTTCATACTTGACTTCTTACCAATGAAAGATAAAGTCAAAGAAATCAATGATTTTTACAAAATGATTAGAGATTATCCTTCTAGGCCCAGTAAGGGACTCAGATCTTCTCTCTGCATTCTAACATGCGAAGCCTTCGGGGGAAATGGTGAAGAAGCTTTTCGAACAGCTGCCGCTCTCGAGGTTTTTCAAAATTGGATATTGATTCACGACGATATTGAAGACGCTTCTGAGATGAGGCGAGGCGATTTGGTTTTACATAGAAAACATAGTATTCCATTGGCGATCAATGTTGGGGACGCACTACATGGAAAGATGTGGGAAATACTTGTTAGTAATAATGATATGTTAGGACCATCCAGAACTCTATCCGTGATTAAGGAATTCATAACAATGATAAATCAAACAACCGAAGGCCAACATATAGAGCTATCTTGGGTCACTAATAACAATTGGAATATATCCGAACAAGACTATTACTTGATGTGCAATAAGAAAACTTCATGGTACACTTGCATATCTCCTTGTAGACTTGGTGGTATTATTGCTGGTACTAACAACAAGAATCTAAGTCAGATTATCAGCTTTGGTTCCAATCTAGGTAAAGCTTTTCAAATACAAGATGATATTTTGAATTTGACAGGTGATGAGATAAAATATGGAAAAGAAAGTAGCGGAGACATCTTTGAGGGAAAACGAACACTAATACTGATACATTTAATTGATAATGCCAATCCAATAGAAAAGAAGAAGATTCTAGAAATCATGAGCAAGAATCGTGAGAATAGAACGCATCCAGATGTTGATTATGTTTTGAGTCTTATTGAGAAGTACAAGTCAATAGAGTATGCAAAATCGAAAGCAAGTAATCTTGTTTTTGAGGCGAAGAAAGGTTTTCAGGAAATCTTTGCAGCCCTTCCTAAGACCAGCTCTAAGATTCTTCTTGAAGAAGTGATAGACTTTATGGTCAATAGAAGCTATTGAGTCTTTCAACATTTTAATAGCCTAAGCATAGCCTTAATCAGAACTTGAATCTATCATTAGACGATCTTATAAGAAAACACTCTTTGATTAACGCATTTCGGCACGACGGAAAAGCAGATTTAAATGCTGTTGTTAGTAAAATAATAGGTGATGAGCCGAGTTTTCGGTCTCAGCTTAAAGTCATAATTCCCAAAATAATTCGTATGGTACAAGTAGTTAATAATATGACGGCTAGTGAAATACTTCAGGCTATTCAAAGAGAGTATCCTGAAGTTTTGGAAAAGCCATTGGTCAATAATGAAGAAAGGGTGCTTCATCCCTTAGAAAATGCTGAGGAAGGGAAAGTAGTGACTCGTTTTCCTCCAGAGCCTAATGGGTACCCTCACATTGGACATGCGAAAGCTGCAATCATCGATTACACATATGCTAAGATGTATGGGGGGAATCTGATACTTCGTTTCGACGATACTAACCCTTCAAAGGAGAAGTTAGAATACTATGCTGCAATTAGAGACGGATTAACGTGGCTGGGTATAAAACCTGCCTTCGAAAAAAACACTTCTGATGACATGGATATTCTATATTTCTACGCTGAAAAACTGGTGTCTGAAGGGTATGCGTACGTGTGTACTTGCAGTTCAGAAATTATTAAACGTAACAGAGCTGAAGAACTGGAGTGTTCATGCAGATCTCAGTCAACATCGCAGCATCTTTCACGTTGGAAAAATATGTTTACGAAATACAAAGCTAATGAAGCCGTTCTTCGTTTACGAGGTAATATGAAGAGTCTAAATACAGTTATGAGAGATCCAGCCCTGTTTAGAATAATGGATGCAAAGCATCCTTTGAAGGGGGATAAATATCGGGTATGGCCATTGTACGATTTTGTTGCGCCAATTGAAGATAGTAAAGACGGTGTTACACATGCTTTTAGGACTAAGGAGTATGAGTTGAGAGACGAGCTTTATTATTATATCTTGAAAATATTGAACCTAAGAGTTCCTCAACTAATCGAATTCGCACGTTTGGAAATAAAAGGTTCTACAGTTTCAAAAAGACGTCTACAGCCGCTTGTGCAAGAAGGACTCGTAGAAGGCTGGGATGACCCTCGACTACCCACTCTTTTGGCTTTGCGCAGGCGTGGTTTCTTACCTGAATCTATAAGGGAATTCGTAATTGGCCTTGGTGTCAGTAAGGCAGAGTCTGAGCCTGATTGGAGTATTCTTGAAAGTATAAACCGTAAGATTCTGGATTCATCAACAAAAAGATTCTTTTTTGTTCCTGATCCGGTTATCATTGAAGTTAGGGATGCACCCAAAGTAAAAGTCTCTTTGAGGTATCATCCTGATAGAGATCTAGGTCAAAGAGAAATTAATACTTCTAACATATTCTATATACCTAGAGCTGATTCTGAAAAACTAAATGAAAATGATGAATTGCGGCTTATTGGTCTCTACAATGTTCGTATCGACTCATTAAATTCATCGGGAATAATCGCTACGTATATTGGTGATGAGATTAAAGATGATGTTTCGAAAGTCCAGTGGGTTACCAACGATAATGTTGATTTCTCAGTCTTGGTGGCGGGTCAGCTTATGATAGGTGATGAATTCAACAAGGACAGTTTGAAGGTCGTAAAAGGCTTAGCCGAGATAGCTTGCGCTGGACTAAACCAAGGTGATATTATTCAATTCGTTAGGTTTGGCTTTTGTAGAATCGATAAATCCGGGCTAGCCATATTTACCCATAAGTAATTCGTTATATGTTACAATCTATTAGTTGAGTATTGGGTTCATTGATCTTTTCAATTGGCTCATTTGAACAACTATGCTTTCGTTTTAATCAAATAATGTAATTTATAATAAATGCTTGGTGTTTCTGTTGAATACATTTGGTGAAGAAAAAAGTGTTCAATCATTGCTATGTGAATCTTCATCGATGGTTGATAATGTAAAGAATAAACTATCTGATGGCAAAAATATGCGTGATTGTTCCATTGAAATTTGGGAAATCTATGCTAAGTTGGAGTACTGTATTTTTGTTGTAAAAACGTATTTAGATGCCGAAAATCCCGGTCATTTCAATATACTTAAAGAAATGATTGGATCTGATTATGATCAACTATTGCATGCATCTGGCTACTTACTTGATGCTAATTCTTTCTTTGAAGCGAAAGATTATCTTCTATTTCTAAAGTATGCCAGACTATCTAGACAAATCTTTGGTTCAATTCTACTAAATATTGGAAAAATAAAATAAATCATTCTTAAAGAGTACTTGTTTTGCCAGTATCAGTGCCTAGCTTCCCAAATATCTAGTGTTGTTACTAATCTTCGCTTTGCTGGAATCTACTCTTGATTGAACAAGTCATCTTAGTCTTAATTGATATTCCTACGCCGGTCGATTGTTTCTAGAACTTCCGCTCCAGTTCCGATTAATGTTACATTTACACCGGTCGCGTCTTCAACTTGATTTACAAATGTTTTTGCTTCAACTTGCAAATCGTCGTATCTTGTCACTCCTTTGCATTTTGGGAAAAGTGTGTCGAGCTTAGTTATGGCTATTTGCGTTGCACTGTTAAGCATAGTAGCTCTTCTTGCTAATTCAAAGTTGAACGGAGCTGCTCTTCTTACTCTTCCAGTTACCGTCCCGACTTCCTTCCAGCCCCTTTTCGCAATTTCAATTTCATTTAGTTCTCCTTGTAAATATCCTCCGCCTACTCTAGTCACATATGCTTTGAAAACTAATAGAACCTCATCAGCTCTTTTTGGCCCTATTCCTACATCTGAACAGATTGCAGAGGCGCAAACATCTTTTGATGTAACATATGGATATTCTCCAAAATATAATGATAAGAAAGTTCCCTGAGTTCCTTCAACCAGAACTTGTTTCTCTTCGTCAAGCATTTTGTTTACTTCAAAAGGTACATCTCCTAGAATTTCTGGAAGTATTCCAACGTCTTTCATTAGACGTCCTATTCTTAAGACTCTATCAGAATTTGCTGGGCCTGTTCCGGTTCCTGTTGTTCCTATAGTTTCTTTTAAGTGTCCTGTATTGTCTCTTGTTATGTGTTCTTCTTCAATAACTGCGCAATTATTATCAACCAAGACTCTAGATTTTACTCCGTATTTTCCCATTTCATTAAGTAGAACTTTCGGACTTACGATTACTCCTGGACCTATCATGAGTTTGGATGATTCATTAATAATACCGCTTGGCAGCATTCGGAGTTTGTATTCCTTGCCTTTGTATACAACTGTGTGACCGGCGTTCGGCCCGACCCCTCCTCTCACTGTGGCATCTACTTTGTCCTTTAACGCCAAGTATGATACGATCTTTCCTTTTCCTTCATCTCCAAAGAAGCCTCCTGTAATTACTGTGGCTGGCATAATGACCGTGAAATACCTGAATAATCGTGTATTTATTTGTTCAAGTCTTAACGTCCAAATCGTCTTGTGCGATTCTGATAAGTGCGGATAGCTCTCATTATGTCTATCTTTCTAAAATCGGGCCAGTAAACATCAAGAAATATTAGTTCACTATAGGCTCCTTGCCATAGAAGAAATCCGCTTAACCTTTCTTCTCCTGAGGTTCGAATAATAATGTCTGGGTCTGGGTTTTTTAAATGCGCTGTGTAAAGATGTGACTCAACAGTGTTTAAATCTATGTCGTCAGGCTCTAATAACCCGTCTCTAACTTTCTTTGATATTTCCCGAACTCCATCCAAAATCTCCATTCTACCTCCGTATGCAATTGCTACGTTGAGATATTGCTCGTCGTAATCTTTAGTTGCTTCCTCTAGTTTTTCCCCGATTTCTCTAGTTTGTTCAGGCAGCATTTTTAGTCTTCCAAGAAACTTTACCTTGATTTTATTTTTGTGAATTCTATTATCCATAAGTAGGTAATTCAGCTTATCGTCTATTATTTTGAATAATTCTTGAAGTTCCTTTTCAGATCTTTCTAGGTTCTCTGTCGATAACACGTAAAGCGTTACTATTTTGACGCCTAGGTCTTGGCACCAATCAAGTACATTTTCTACGTTTTCTCCACCCATCCAGTGACCGAATCTTCGCGAGTACGAGTTGATGTTTGCCCACCGTCTATTGCCATCTAGAATAATTCCTATGTGATTTGGCTTCACTCCTTTTCTTATCTGTTCTTCTAGGTATTTTTCGTAGATTTTGTAACCTCCTAAAACACGGATTAGTGTCAGGAATATACTCGTTTTACTTAGACCCTCTGCGAGATTGAACGTATATGTAGATTGAAGTCGCTATCAAGAATACTACTGCAAATCCTAAGAGTAAGTATGATACCATGGATGTTGCGTTACCAGCGCCGGTTAGTATCTGTGAGAATTCAAGAACTGGAACATATAGTAAAGCCAGTATAACTAATACGACAGCGCTTCCTAACATTTTAACGCTTCCCTTTACATAATTGATAAGAGCTCCTCCTAGAAAGAAGATGGCCAGTCCGATCCATAAAAGGTTGATTGATTCTTGGATTAGTTTTCCAGCCAGAAAAGGGCCGTAACTCCATATTAGATTGATGTCTGATTTAACCATTTGAAAAGCAGTCGTTGTTGAGATTGTTAAGAATGCCATGTAGAATGCGGTGAGTATCACTAGAACACTTGATAATATTGAGAACACTCTGAGGTAGCCTGATGGTTTCAATTTATCTAGGTCAAATCCTCTTATTAGAAGGGTTATTCCGACTAAGCCTAATGCTACGAGTACTGCTAGTTTTTCTTGTTCAAAGAAAACCGCGATACCCCACATTAACAATATTAATCCAGGTATTCCTAAAACCATTCTTGAAAATCTAGCATCAAAAGCAAGCATTCTTAGATATCTTCCAAGCACTGCGTATGTGTCTTCAACACTTTTGCTTTGTTTCACAATTACCCTAATGACTGAAATGATGGGTACAATACTTTGAACTATGGGTATTGCTTTTTCATCTTCAATTCCGTCTGAGACCAGTACTAACCCATCAGCTTTAAACCCTTGAATGACTTCTCTTATGTCGTCTCTAACTTTAAGGTCTGCTTCCAGCCCTCCTTTACTTGTTCCACCAATAATTGCAACCTCACACTCACGTTGTTTCGCTACCAGATTATCGTATTGTTTTATTGCTGCAAAAATCGCATTAGAATCTGCTTCTTCTGGGTCTTCTAATGAAAGCTTGACGGCTGCTTCAAGACACTTCTCTCTTCCGACGATTGGCGTTTCAATTCCTGCTTTATTCTCAATATCATTGTCTTTATCTATACAAATAACCAATATTCTCTCTAATTGGTTTAGCGAGTCATTCATGCATGCCGTCACAATAGTTATAATCGTTTTACTTAAATAATATTATTGTTGATAATTAGTTAATACTTGGCATAATATTCTAATTCTTCTTATTCTTCATCAAAAGCAAGTTTTAGTTCGTCGAAAGTTAACTTTTCTCCTTTTGAGACTTTCTCCTTTGCTGCTTCTTTGGCTTTTTTTAACATTTCTTTTTCTTTACTTTTGACTGTTTCGATTTCTATGTTTCTAGTATCGTTTATTAGAATCAATCGTTTATTTTTTAATTCCGTTATTTGTTCATCTGACTTCGTTATTGACTTTTCAAGTTCAGCTATGTCTTGGTTTATTTCTTCCATTTCTTTGAAGAGCTGATCTCTTGTCTTAACATCCGAAGTTAATCTGTCCTTACCGCTATCAAGCTCTTTTTCCACTGATTCATTTGACCTGGAAATCTTATCTAGATTAGACTTGTACTTGCTCATTTCAGCTCTCAGCTTAGATATTTCCGCTCTAGCTGTGTTTACTTTTTTCCATTTTCTTAGTTTTGACTCTAAGTCCTTTATAGTTTCTACGAGGTTTTTTTCCTCTTCCTTAGTTATTTTTTCGGTTTGGAGCTTCCAGTCTGCTGCTTTTAGTCTTTCAGCTAGATTATCTCCGTCTCTTAAAATAATGTTCTTCTCGATTTTCTTTAGAGATTCCTCTAATGGATTCATTTTTGTTCTTAGTTCTCTTATTTTTGAAAGATTTTCACTTCTTGTGCTACGAGTATCTTTGAATACTTGGTATCCTTTGTTCAGTGAGTCTCTAGTGATTTTTATTCTCTCAGTCAGATTTCTTATTTCCTCTCGAAGATTTCTTCTTTTTATGTGAAGGTTTTGTATCTCCTTTATTAATCCGGATCTGAAGTTGATTAATGAGTACATCTTTTGACTAACTGAGTCAATTTCACTGATATCTTTGGTCTGCAAATCGACGCAACCTATCCGACGGGGTTGAAAATAACCATTACGTATATATTCTATCCTTTTAAAAGAGGCAGTATTGTTACTCTTAAAATGAAAACCTACTATTCTTTGTTTCTAGATCCGATTATTTCAGTTTGGATCTGGTTTTAATTTGGTTACTAGAATATGGCTAATTACTGGTGATCCTTGTGTTGGAAAGACAACGTGTCTTTCTCGCGTTATTAAATTAATTCAAACTGATGGTTTTACAGTTGGAGGTGTCATATCGCGTGAGATTCGAAAGAATAATCAACGAACTGGATTCGAAATGATGGATCTTAAGTCTGGTCAAAATGGCATTATGGCGTCAAATGATCAAAAATGTGGACCAAAATTTGGAAAGTACAGAGTGAATTTACAGAACATTGTTGATATTGGCGTTAACGCTCTTCTGTCTTCAGTTAAGAGTATGGATTTAACCGTTTGTGATGAGATAGGTCCTATGGAATTGTTTAGTCCTGAGTTCAGGCGGGCCGTTGTAAGTATTATGAGG
>Ga0214473_10001178_pt1 | contig 35403 bp, 25 predicted proteins | sample RVTome_7_FD_203509 | JGI IMG/M metagenome (GOLD analysis project Ga0214473, IMG submission 203509) | Soil microbial communities from uranium-contaminated site in the Upper Colorado River Basin, Wyoming, United States - RVT98D197 | ecosystem: Environmental > Terrestrial > Soil > Contaminated >... | reverse complement strand
GGCGAAAACTTCAGTTACATCGCATGCGTCGAATGCTATCAGACATCGGGCTACACGTGACTTGGTCTGAAGAACGGTCTTCTTCCTTTCAAAGCCCTCGCCTTCAGGCGAGGGTGGTTTACTTGTCCTGGGGGCGGGTATTGGGACCTCTATTGGCAGTTGGAAGGCGAGGAAGTGGCGGCCTGGCTGAACTCGATTGGCGTCACCGGCATCATCCTCAAGTACCGCGTGCCGCGACGGCCCGATGAGATCAAGGGTGAGCCGGCCCGGCGCCCGCTCCAGGATGCGCAGCGGGCTGTTCGTTTGGTGCGGAGCAAGGCCGGCGAGTGGGGCATTCATCCGCAGCAGATCGGCATGGTGGGTTTCTCCGCCGGCGGCCATCTGGCGATTGCGACGGCAACGAGCTTCGATCAGAAGACTTATGAGCCGGTCGATGATGTGGACAAGATCAGTTGCCGGCCCGACTTTGCCATCGGAGTCTATTCGGGCTATCTGAAGGCCAAAGACAAGGACGAGATGGCTCCCGGCCTGCACATCCCGGCCGGGACGCCTCCGATCTTCCTCGCGCACGGCGGAACCGACATCATCAGCCCGGCGGAGCATAGCGTGCTGATGTACCTCGCGCTGAAGAAAGCGGGCATCCCCGCGGAGCTGCACATCTATGCGACGGCTGCCCACGACTTCGGCGTCCGCCCGAGCGACCATCCATGCTCCACCTGGACGACGGCCTGTGCCAACTGGCTGCGGCATCAGGGTTTCCTCAAGCCGCCCACGCAAGCGGTAATTTCGGGGACGGCGGTTCAGCATGCCGAATGAAAGTACATCTGGCCGCTGAGGACCTGCCGGATAGCGTCGAGAAGGATATCGCAGGCCTGCTGCTTGGCCACGAAACCCGCGGCGCCTGCCCGCAAGGCTCGCGGACCATAGAGCTGTTCATCGTGCGTTGACAGGATCAGAATGATGAGGTCAGGATGTCTCCGTTTGAGCATATCGGTAAGGGTGATGCCGTCCACCTGGCCGAGGGAGATATCGATGATAGCCAGGTCTACAGGCTCTCGAGCTACGACATCCAGGGCCTGTTCGGCAGTGGCGACCGCGTCGCAGACGCTCAGGTCCGGCTGCTGGCTCAGGAATTCCATCAAGCTGCGACGCACGACGCAATGATCGTCCACGATGAGAATGTTCTTCTTGCCGACTTGACCGCCTGGACTATACTCGATCATGTGTTCTGACTCAGACCGCTGTTTGCGGGATAGCTGTCTATGATTACCGGGATTCGTTCCGTACTACTGTTGCGCTACTATAGCCGCAGAAGACAGCGGGCGGAATCAGGGTCAGTGTGCGATTTCATATCGGTTGGAATACTTGTCTATCTATCGGGGCTTCTCTTATGCGTCCACCGCGACTCGATGAGGGCATTTCTCAGGTTGTCCGATGAAGGAGCGTCTGCGCTGGGCCTGGCCCATTGCTGAGCGGCGGAATCAGCGTTTCATTTCCGAGTTCACCCACTCCACCGCAAAGCGGAACAGCTCATTGCCGTCCTTGAAGCCGAGCTTCTCCTTGATATGGGCCCGGTAGGTTTCGATGGTCTTGACGCTCAGATGCAGTTTCTCCGCCACGTCTCGCGTTTTATGCCCCTCGCCAATGAGACGAAAGACCTCCAGTTCGCGATCGCTCAGGCATTCGACGGGTGAGGCGCTCTGCGGAGTGATGCCCGTGGCGAGCTTGGTGACCATTTTGGCGGCCATGGAATCGCTCACGTAGATCTCGCCGGCGAGGACCCGGCGGATGGCCGTGATGACCCGCTCGGTGGCCTCATGCTTCATGATGTATCCCTTTGCCCCGGCGCGCAGGGCGCGTTCCGCGTAGAGCGACTCATCGTGCATGGAGAGGATCAGGATGGGCACGTTCGGGTACTGGATTTTCATGTCCTTGATCAGGTCCATGCCGCTGGTGTCCTTGAGAGAGATGTCCACGATGACCACGTCGGGCTGGATATCCTTGATCACCTGCATGGCCTGGAAGGCATCCTCCGCATAGCCTCGGACTTCGAGGTCCTTCTCCTGGTTGATCAGTAGTGCAAGACCCTGGCGAACGACGGGGTGGTCGTCCACGATGAGAACGCCGTGTTTCGAGCGTTGGTCAACCTTGGGTGTCATCTTCGCGGCCATGCTACTCCTCCTTCCGATCTGCTGCGGATACAACGTTGAATGTGCAGGTGACCTTCGTGCCACCTCCGGCTCGCGGCTGCACATCGAGGACGCCTCCGATCATTTCTGCCCGATAGCTCATGACCTGCAATCCCATGCCTCTATCCTTTGGAAGCTTGGCGGGGAAGTCCCGCCCATCGTTTTCTATGACCAAAGCGGCGCCGTCGCGATCGGCCCACAGCTCCAGCAGAATCTGTTTCGTGTCGCCGTGGCGAACGGCGTTGGTGACCGCCTCCTGGGCGATTCGGTAGAGGTGTATCGCGGCGGAGGGATCCTTCACCGGGACGGGACTGTTGCACTGAAAGGCACACGCAACGCCAAAGATGTTCTCGGTCGTGGCGGCTAGAGCTTGCAGGGCGGACATCAGGCCGTCCTCGTCGAGCGATACAGGGTGAAGCCCTCGCGACAACTGCCGTGTCTGATCGATCGCCTCGTTCACAAGTTGAGCGATCTCTTTCGCGTTGGCGGCCTCCTTGAGGGACTGACGCTGGAGCTTCTGTTCGAGGACTTTGCTGATGATGGCGATTCCGGTCAGTTGCTGGCCGAGGCTGTCGTGCAATTCACGGCCGATGCGTCTCTGCTCTCTTTCACTGATTTCGAGAATCTCCTTCTCGAGTCGCCTGCGTTGACCAATCTCCTCGCGCAACTGTTTGTTTGTCTGCGTCAGTTCCGTGGTTCGGGCAGCGACCCGCCGTTCGAGCTCCCCATTGAGTTCCCGAATCTCCTGCTCGGCCTGCTTACGTTCCGTGATATCCTGGACGACGCCGAGCATGCGGACCGCCTTGCCTTCGGCGTCTCGCATGACGTCCCCCGTCTCCAAAACCCAGCGTACCGTGCCGTCGGGCCAGACAATCCGATGCTCGATCCGGTAGTCGGCGCCGCCCTCCATGCAAGCGTTCACCGAGCCGATCACGGAATCGCGGTCGTCAGGATGCACGGATTGCAGAAAGGCCTCGTACGTGCCTGCGAACTGGCCCTTGGCAAACCCGAACATGGGCTCGATGCGTTCCGACCAGAGGAGCTTGCCCGTGACGATGTTCCAGTCCCAGCTCCCAATGTTGGCGGCTTTCTGGGCAAGGGCATAGCGTTCCTCGCTGGTCTTCAGGGCCGTCTGCCTTTGCATCCGCTGGACGGCCAGAGCGTAGAGCTTGGCCATCCGGGTGATCGCGTCGAGCTCCCTATCGGAGTACCCGCGATTCGAGTTGGCCAGGGCAATCTGGCCCACGACCTTGTCGCCCACGAGCGCAGGCACGGTGAGGAAGTTCCGCAGAAGAATATGCCCGTCGGGCAGCCCGGTGGAGGCAGGATGCCGGCTGGGCGCATCGGTGTAGAAGCCCCCGCCCGTATTCAGAGCGTGGCCGAAAAGGGCCGGATAGCTGCCGTCGGGCCGAGGGCGAAAGACGATATTCTGCCTGTCTGCCAGCACACGACATTGCTGGGCCATCATATGCGTCAACGTGTGGCCGATTATGCCGCCCGTCTCGGAATCGATGGACGAAACGAATCCGTGCTCGCTGCCGGTCAACTGCCGGGCCTGCGCGAGAACGATATCCGCGACTTCCTCGATGGAGAATGAAGGATCGATCAGAGCGTCCGCCAGCTCGGCCAGGGCTCGGTTGACGGCCAAGTCCCACTGGTGCTCCTGCATCATGCGCTTCTGTTCCGTGACGTCCACACAGTACTCGATGACCTGCGTCACCTTGCCCGCCCCATCGAAGATGGGGAACGCATGGACCTCGACGTTCCTTCGGTTGCCGTGCTCATCCAGGTGAATATGCTCGACGACCGCTGGCTTGCCCGTCTGCGTGACGATCCCCATTGGACAGGGATGGTCCTCGGAGTCGCAGACTGTGTGGCGGCCGTGAGTCAGGGCGTGGCATGTGGCCGCACCGCACTCACGCGTCTGCCGGGCCGCACGGTTGGCCAGGTGGACGCGACGGTCCGCCACATCGATCACGTAGAACGGGTGCGTCAGCGAATCGAGGATAGTCTGGAGCAAGCCGTCATTCTCGAAGATGGCGCTCTCACTGCCTGGTGATCGGGGGCGAGACCTCATTGGGTCTGTTCCTTTCATTGGCGCCATTTCCTGGGACAAACCTGCTGTTCACTTCTGAGCGTTTCCAAAACCTCATCATAGCTTCCTGGGGTGCAAAAGCAACAGAAATTGCTGCGCCCTCGAGGTCGTTCCAAGAGCCGTGGAACGGGCGTCTCTATGATTCGGATGCAGGAGGTCGCGTATGCGAGGACCGGATCCATAGGGGAATTCCCGATAGAAAAAGCAGGACGGGGCCGGATAGAAGAAGCAGACAAGGCCCGATTTATCGAACCTTCGTACCTGCTACGATAGTGCAAGGTTAGTAACATTGAAAATTGGAAGGGGATCTTATGAGTGACAAAGACCTTTTGATCCGCTACACAGCAGGTGAAGAAGACGCGTTCCAGGAATTAGTGAGCCGCTACAAAGACAGCGTGTACGGGTTCCTCCGACGGTTCCTGAGCCGGTCGGACATGGTCGAGGATGTTTTCCAGGAGACGTTCATGCAGTTGTTCGTCAGCCGAGATACATTCGACATCTCGAGACCATTACGTCCCTGGCTGTTCACCATCGCGGCCAACAAGGCCAAGGATGCCCTTCGCCGGATGCAGCATCAGGAATCCGCCCATCTGGGGGACATGTTCAACAGCGACGAGCATACCATCGAGGATGTGCTGAACACGTTCGAACACGACAGCCGAATGCCCTATGATAACCTGATTCGGGATGAGACGGCGAAATCGGTCAAAAAGGTGATCGCGAGAATGCCTGCGAAGCTGCGCGAGATTATCCTGTTGGCCTATTTTCACAAGTTCTCGTATGCTGAGATTTCGAAGGTTCTGGGCATTCCGGTAGGCACGGTCAAGAGCCGGCTGCACACGGCGGTGGGGCGGTTTGCCGAGGATTGGGAAACGGCCGTGATGTGTGAAACCAGGAACTGATTGTGGTTGGCTTCGCTGGGGTAGGCGCCGCGGCAACAGGCACGATGGGGCGACCTGCAACGGCGAAAGCCAGGCCGAGGAACAGGGGTATAAGTCGGGCGATGGATCGTTCCGGCTTATACCCCTTGCTATATCAATGGGGCTGACTGGACAGCCGCCGGAGAATCTCAACCTTGTTGTCCCACTGATGCGAGTCCACCTGCGCGGGCCAGTAAAAGTCGTCGCTCCAGAGCTCCCGCCACCACTCCCACAGTTTTCTCAGCACTCTCATGGCTGTCTCCATTCTGTTTGATTGTCAGCGCATCTTGATTGCGGCCAGCGGCCACCAGGCTTGCCGGCCTGTCGAGAGCGCTCTCTACCGTTAGAAGGCAGGATGCTGATGTGGAGTAACGGTCCAGATCGTCAATTTCGCACAACCTGGCTGATGTCCCGCAATTGCCATGAGTGCCGGTGGCTGTGGATCGGGTACGTCACAGTTGGCGTTTGATGGCTTGGGCGTGGATGAGCTCGAACAATGCCTTGATGAAATCGGTGTCCAGGCCAAGCTGTTTCGCCTTGGCGATGTGGTCTTCGAGGAGGGTTTCCCAGCGGTTGATCTGGAGGACGGGGATATTGTGTTGCTGCTTGAGCCGGCCGATCTCCTCGACCCACTTCATGCGCTCGGCGAGGTCCTGGATGATCTTGGCGTCGATCTGGCTGATCTCGGCCCTCAGGCGGGCCATCTGCCTCTTCAGGTCCTTGTCGGTGAGCTCGGCATCCCTTGCCCGCAGCCTCTCAAGCATGCAGGAAAGGTCCTGCGGAGTCACCTGTTGCCTGGCGTCGCTCAGGGCCCGGTCGGGGTCGATGTGCGATTCGATCATCAGGCCCTGGATGCCGAGATCGAGGGCCATCTGGGAGAGCGGCTCGATGAACTGTCGGCTGCCCCCGATGTGGCTGGGATCGCAGATCAACGGCAGGTCGGGAAGCAGCCGCTTCAACTCGATGGGGATCTGCCACTTGGGGTCGTTGCGGAACTGCATCTCCACATACGTGGAGAAACCGCGGTGAATCGCGGCGAGCCTGCGGACACCCGCATCGTAAAGCCGCTCGATCGCGCCGAGCCACAGACCCAGTTCTGCGTTGATGGGGTTCTTGACGAGGACAGGGATATCCATGCCTTTCAGGGCGTCGGCAATCTCCTGCACGGCGAACGGACTGACCGTAGTCCGTGCGCCGATCCACAGGATGTCTACACCGTACTTGAGGCACAGTTCCACGTGTTCGGTGTTTGCTACTTCGGTGGCCGTGGGCAAACCGGTCTCGGCCTTCACCTGCCTGAGCCATTCCAGGCCGGCTTCTCCGACCCCTTCGAACGTGCCCGGCCGCGTACGTGGCTTCCAGATTCCCGCCCGGAAAGCCCTTACATACGGCGATTTCGCCAACTCCAGAGCGGTCGAGAGCATCTGTTCAGCCGACTCGGCACTGCAGGGCCCTGCAATCACGCACGGAATGCGGTCATGCGGCAGCCATTGGTCGATGGGGATCAACCCTCTATTGATTCGTTTTAGGATTTCGGTCATTTCATCTTAGCCTGAGGCCGTCCAACCGGACGCCATTGGAATCACACCAAAAGGTGGGGCTCACATTATGGGATCCACGATCCACATGGCAACTTCTGCCCCATCACGATTATAGCCTATCGGCAAACCCGACTCAATGGTTTCAATGACTCTGGGAAAGGATACGGAATCCCTGACCAATCGCCTCATGCTCTGCCCCTGTGCTGCTAAGGTGCTCTGTCAGATATGTCGATAGAGAAACAGATCAGTTCAGGGATCCTCTGACATGAGTGAGCATGATCCGATAATTGACGTTCTCTTGAGCGAAAAAGTGCTGGACGAGGCCCAGGCGCGAGTGTTGCTGGACCGTCATAAGGCGAGCGGGGAGAGTCTGTTCTCCATTATCCATCGCGAGTTGTCGCTGGATGAGGAGCAGTCCGCCAAGGTTGCCGCGGCCGCCCAGAGCATCGAGTTTGTCAACCTCGCGCCCGAGATGATTGATCCCATGGTCGCCCACCTGATTTCTCAGGAAGTGGCCAATCGCCACGGCGCGATCCCAGTGAAGCGCGAGGGGCGAGAGCTGAAGGTTGCCATGAGTTCCCCCCAGGACCTTCGTGCTCGTGATGAGATTGAGCTGAAGACGGGTTACAGGGTGGTTCCCGTGGCCGCCACCGCACATGCCATACATCAGGCCATACATTACCATTTCGACGTGGCGAGCCTCACCAAGCAGACCATCGCCTCCATGCGGCTGAAGGGCGACGCGGCGGAGGAAGGCAAGTCGTCGGCGGACAAGAGCGACAGACTGTTCGGTCCCGACAGTGATCCTATCACGAAACTCGTCGCTTCCATCATCCGGGGCGGCATCGACGCCAGGGCCAGCGATATTCACATCGAGCCGCAGGAGTCGGATCTGCGCGTGAGATATCGTGTGGATGGCTTGTTGCGAAGGGCTATCGACATCCCGGCTTCGGCCCAGCGCGAGGTCATCTCCCAGCTCAAAGTCCTCGCCGATATGGACATCTCCGAGCGAAGAATCCCCCAGGATGGGCACATCACGGTTCGCCATGAAGAAAAGGAGTACGATCTGCGCGTTTCCTCCCTCCCGGCCGTGGGGGGCGAGAAGATCGTCTTGCGCATCCTTGATAAGAACGCCGGCCGATGGTCGCTGGACCGCGTCATCACCTCCGCCCAGGACAATGAGCGGATCCGGGACCTGGCCGCCAACCCGTACGGCATGATCCTTCTGACGGGCCCGACCGGCTGCGGCAAGACCACAACGCTCTACTCCGTGCTCCAACTGGTGAACACACCCGAGCGGAATATCGTGACGGTCGAGGACCCCGTCGAATACCATCTGCCGGGGATCACCCAGGTCCAGGTCAGGCCGGTTGCGGGTGTGACATTTGCCTCCACGCTGCGAAGCATCCTGCGTCAGGACCCAAATGTCATTTTGATTGGGGAAATTCGGGATCTCGAGACAGCCGAGATTGCCATCAGTGCGGCTCTGACGGGCCATCTCGTGCTCAGCACGCTGCATACGAATGATGCGGCGGGCGCCGTGTCTCGACTGGTCAGCATCGGGATACCGCCGTTCCTGGTGGCCTCGTCGCTGCTGGGTGTGGCTGCACAACGCCTGGTGCGGACCCTCTGTCCCAAGTGTAAGGAGCCCTGTACGCCTGGCGAGGAGGAACACGGGCCCCCGGGCGAGCCCGTGATGGCAGGCGGGCTCTACCGGGGCAAAGGATGTAACAACTGCTTTGGGAGCGGGTACCAGGGGCGAAAGAGCGTCTATGAAATCCTGTGTGTCTCGCAGGCCATCAAGCGCATGATTGTGGAGGGCTGCAGCGATGCCGCAATCAAGGAGCAGGGGGTCGCGGAGGGCATGCGGACGCTGCGGAATAGCGCCCTGGATGAAGTGCGAAACGGCGTGACGACAATTGATGAAATCATGCGGGTCGTGGATCTCAAGGGTGAGTAATGGCGGCCTATGCATACACAGCAAAGGATCCCGCGGGCAATGAGCTGAGCGGCGTCTACACGAATGTGAACAGCGTGGAAACGCTGCGAGCGGAATTGATGAAGCTCGGGTATGTCCTGGTCCGTGCACAACGGGAATCGGGGCTGGGAAGGCTGTCGGCGAGAGTGCGGCAGAAAGACGTTGCTTCCTTTGCCTTCAAATTCGCCGGCATGTATTCCGCCGGCTTGTCGCTGGTGCGGTGCCTGGAGGCTCTGGAAGAGCAGGCGGGCAACCGGGCCCTGAAGAATATCCTCGCGGATGTTCGTCAGCGGGTGGAGACAGGCTCGAGCCTGAGGAGCGCATTCGAGCCGCACCGGAAGGTATTCAGCGATTTCTTTCTCGGGATGATTGAGGCCGGTGAGTCGTCCGGGGAGTTGTCACGGGCGCTCGACATGAGCGCACGCCACCTTGAAAAACGCCTGGAATTGCGTCAGAAGATCCGAGGGGCGTTCGTCTATCCCGTGGTCGTTGGCGTGGTCTGCTGCATCGTGGTGCTCGTCATGCTCATCTTTGTGGTACCGATGTTCTCGCAGTTGTACGCGCGGCTGCATGTGGAACTGCCCGGCCCGACAAAGGCATTGGTGGTCCTGAGCCTGTCGCTGAGGAGTTGGTGGTGGGCCCTGCCACCCTCCATCGCAGCCGTTGCGCTGGCTCTGCGGCGCTTGACGCGAAATCCGCGAGTGCGGGTCTGTTGGGACCGCTGGAAGATCAGAGTACCGCTGCTTGGGCCGTTGAATCATCTTGTGCTCGTATCGCAGTTCATCCGCACGTTCGGCATGTTGATCTCGGTAGGGGTGCCGATTATGGAGGCCCTGGATTCCGCGGGTAAGGTGGTCCGCAATGAGGAGCTGGCCCGGATCTCGGGGGACCTTCAAGAGGCGATTCGCGTCGGTCGGCCCGTCGCTGAATCGCTCAAGGCCCATACTCTGTTCCCCTCGATGGTCGTTCAGCTTGCCGCCTCCGGGGAGGAAGCAGGCGTTCTTGCGGACATGCTGGCGAAGGCGGCGGACCTGCTGGACAAGGAGACCGATCGGATGGCTGCGTCGCTGTTGGCGAAACTTGAACCGGCGCTGACCGTCATCATGGGAGTCATTATCGGCCTGATCCTCATGGGCGTCTATCTGCCCATGTTCGATTACATGGCGCGCCTCAAGTAGAGCCCGCGCGGTGATGGTTTCGGGTAAAGCTCGCGGCAGTTGCCGCCGATAAAGCTGTCAGTATTCTATATTGGCGCCCCGTGTATAAGGAGCATACAGTGCACAACAGGAACGCATTTACACTGGTGGAGTTACTTGTCGTGGTGATGATCCTCGGCGCTCTGGCGGCCATCGCGGTGCCGCGAATGCTCAGCGGCGCCACGAATGCCAAGATCAATGCGTGCAAGACGAACGTGGACCTGATCAATTCACAGGTCGAGTTGCACTACGCGAACGAGGCGGTGTGGCCGGCTGCCCTGACGGATGTCACCAACGATCCGAATTACTTCCCGGATGGAGCCCCGGAGTGCCCATTGGGGACAACGTACATGTACAATACGGTAACCCATCGGGTGCCCGATCACACTCACTGACGCGAACCCGTCCACGGGCTTGCGAAGGCCCGTGGTTTTCGGCATGAAATCCGGCGGGGATGGCCGTCTTCGGGGGCGGCCATCCCTCGCGTTGTATAGGGACTTTCGCCCATGACACGGGAGGGACATACTCTGGTCGAGTGCATCACCGTGGTGCTGATCCTCTCCGTGCTGGCATTGATCGCGGTTCCGAGGCTCAACTTCGGTGCGGTGTGGGGGGCGCAGACCGATGCGGCGGTCCGCCAGCTTGCCACGGACCTTCGACGCACTCGCATGCACGCCATCGCACACGCCGCTGACAATCCGACGGGCTATGCCCTGGTGATGATCGGCCCCAGTCCCCGCCGCAGCTATCAGATCATCGATCTGCATGACTCCGCCGTCGTGGCGAGCGAGGACATGCCTGCAAATGTCTGGTGTACCGGTGGGCGATCCTTCGAATTCGGTCCTCTCGGCAACTTGACGGACGGCAGTGATACGCAAGGGAGGGTCCACAGCGAAAGCAGAGTGTACCGGCTTGAGATCGTGCCGGCGACAGGAATGGTCCGGATAATTGATGACTGATCATTTACCATTTGACGGCGAGACGGACGGCTGATTCTCGATGATTGCTCGCTGGAGTGACGAGTCAAACATGAGAAATCGTCAATCAAGAATCACAAATCATAAATCGGACAGGGGCGTGACCCTTACGGAAGTCGTTGTGGCGTCCGCCTTGCTCGTGATTTCCATCATTCCGCTTCTCCAGGCGCTGACGATCGCCCAGATGACCGACAGGGCCGTCGAGCGTAGGAGCTGGAGCCTCATGCTGGCCCAGTCCGAGCTGGATCGTATCCGGGCCCGATGCGTGTACGACCACGATCAAAGTTTCAACGCGGCATCCTCGCCTCTCGGCGGCGGATACCTGTGTTCCGTGGCCGATGACCAGGACCCTGACCTGAGAACGGTCACTGTGTCGGTCGGACTGGACCGAAACGGCGACAGTATCCTCTCTTCGGAGGAGATCGAGGTGCGCTTGTGTACGAGCCTTGCCCGGCGCTGGCCCGGACCGCAATGACAGCGCCAACAGGCCTGTTCCACTGCGTGATGGGGAGTGCGGGACTACGTTATGGGACATCCCTTTATTCGAATCTGGTTCACTCCTGACAGTCGCCGCAAGAGCCTATAAGAGCCTGAGGGCGGACTCAAAAAAGCAGCTTCTGAGCTCGGTCGGCAACGGGAGTTTTCCACACCCATGGATTGGACATGTCTGTAACGCGGGCTGTCACGCATGCCGAAGATACTCTCTGGCGAGTGTTACCGTATGCGCCAAACGTGAGGTACACGAGGAGTGATGGGCATCTTGCAGCGTGGAACGACCATTGTGGAGCTGACCGTCGCCACGGCGATTCTGGCCATCGTCTTTGCCGCGATCATGCCGGTGTTCGCCACGATTCGAAACCATACGGAGGCTGCCGGCGCGAACTCGGAGATGGTCCAGAACGCTCGCGTCTTGAATGAGCAACTGTACCGCCATCTCGCACAGGCCAGGCGAGTCACGGCCATGAGTGGAAGCTCCGAGACCGACGGTTACATAGAGTTCGAGACCGGTGATGGCACCGTGCGGCGCTGCCAGCTTGGGTCGAGCGGCTGCATCGAATTCGGACCTCTGGGAGACCTGTCCGATCTTGCGGGCCCGGTGGAGTACCTGACGTTCGTCTGCTATGACGGCAATGATCCGGCGGTCCAGACGGCCGTGCCGGAACACGCTCGCCTGGTAACGTGGGAAGCCAGGCTGAAGAGCGCCGGCGCGCTCACAGGCGACAAGACCATTCGCGGAGCATGTTACCTGCGCGTCAATGGAAACGTCGAGTTCGAGGAAGTAGCCGCAATGTACGATTTTACGACGGGCCAGCAGGGCGTCGACTCCTTTGCGTTTGCCGGCGAGGGCGCGGCACAGGCGCCCGCGGCGCCGGACACGCCTTCCAGCCCTCTGAACTCGGGGCAGTATGATGCCATCGAGGTGCAGGATGGGACGTTCCATGAGATCGCAGTCTCGACGGCAGCCAACTACGCTCAGATTCGGCTCGTCTTTCAGATTTCGGAGAACGGGAATGACGTGAGCCGGATTACGGCGACGTGGAGAGGCAAGGGCGTCAACGGACACTCGGCACGTACGGACGGCGCGAGTCTGTACTTGTGGAATTACGCCTCCGCGGGCTACGAATTGCTGCAGGCCTCCTTGAATACGGACGCTGAAATAACGTTGACCGGCTCCCGGACTGACGTGCCGGCACAATACATCGGCGGCATCGAGAGTAACACGGTCGTGCTGCTCGTCGCCTCGAACGACAGGAAGACAGGGCAAGCAGCCAATACGCTGTTCACGGATTACGTGCGGCTTGATATCACTGTCTTGGAGGCGGTTGGCACACTGCCATGAAGGAGCCTGATGAAGACGAGGCATAAGAATACGGGTTCGGTGCTGCTGATGATCGTGCTGCTTGTGGCGCTGCTGGCGGCGACCGTGGCCGGCCATCTGCAGATCAACACCGAGGAACTCCAGGTGATGCAGAATCACGTCGGCGGCGCAGAGGCCCTGGCGACGGCGGAGGCCGGATTGAATGACGCGATGGCGCAACTTCGCCTCGATCGCGGCTGGCAAAGCGGGTTCGTCGGCAAGCCATTCAACGGCGGGACCTACACCGTCGTCATCGATGGCTCAACCATCCGATCGACGGGAGTCACGCCAGGTGGTTTCACCGCGACGATGGAGGCGCAGGTCGCGGTCGCATCGGACGGGCCTCCTTACCTCATAAGGGTGGACAGTTTACGGATCAATGAATGAAACCTCGCGTGAGAACAGCGTTGGGTATTGACATAAGTCCTCACCAGGTCAGTGCGGCCCTGGTGGAGCGGGCCGGGCGGGAGTTCAGAGTCATTGCGGCCGCATCGAGCCACCTGTCGGACTCGGTGGCACAACACGGCTCCATCGAGCAGGCAAGAGCACTCTCGCTCGTGATCAAGAGACTCGGCAGACGCGCGCGGTCCGCCCGCGTGAAAGCCGCCGTATCCCTGTCGACGAATCCTCTGGTCATACGGATTCTTGACGTGCCCAAGCACATGCCGGCCAACATCCGTGAATTTGTCGAGGGCGAGCTCAGGCAGTGCGTGGCGCTATCCGGCAAGCGCACTCTGTGCGACTTCTGCGGGATCGGCACTGCCGCGGAGGGGCGAAAGCGAATGCTCACGGCTGCTGCCGAAATCGAACCGATCGTGAGGATGGTGAATGCCTGCACCAAAGCGGGCGTACTTGTCGAGGCGGTCGAACCTTCGATCCTGGCTTGCGCCAGGGCCTTCTACGCGAGTGGCCGAGGAGAGACGTACGGCCGCGCCATCCTGATGGCGGTACTCGGCGGCAATACTCTCACCGTGTCGCTGTTCTACGATGGCGTGATGGATTTCGTGAGAATTCGAGACATCCCATCGGATATGCGGGAGCACGATTCGCTTCGCGAATGGCTGGCGGAGGAACTGAGGGCCGTGATGCGCTACCATAGCACCGGCGCCGGCTCAAATCATGGCGTATTGCACGCCAGAGTGGTCCTTCAGAGCCCTGAAGGCTCAGCGAAGGAACTCGAAGCGCCGCTCCGCGCCAGGACGGAAATGGAATCTCTTGTAGTCACGCACTCGCACGAGGATTTCCCGGATTCTGCGGCAGGCGAGAGCGATACGCTGTCCGAGGCCCCATCCCAGATGGCCGTGGGCGCCGCCATGAAGGTACTGGACCCGGATGCGGACCATTCAAGAATCAACCTGCTGCCGGAGGAGGTGCGGCGTGCCCGGTCGCTGGCCAGGCATGTATTGCTGACAGCGATCGCCGGTGTGCTGACGTTCCTGGGTGTGCTCGTGGTAATGCTGCTCCTGAACCGAACGGCCGACACGGCCCGCGAGCAGGTGGAGCAGACGAGGATCAGCGGACAACTCTATACCACGCGGGCATTGATCGCACAAGACAAGTTCCTGGACCAGGAGATCTCCCAAGTCCGGCAGGCACTGGGCCCATTGCAGAAGCTCGTGGCGGCGAACTGTGAGGTGGACTGGTCCGCCGTGCTGAATGCCGTCAGGCGGGCGACCCCGGCAGGCGTGTGCGTCACGGAACTGTCCAGCGACAATCACAACGAGCGTGTTTCTCTGAAGGGTCTGGCCCTGTCCTGCGAGGCTGCCCAGTCATTTGTGCGCGGCCTGGATGAGAGCGAGCCTTTCGCGTCCGTCGCTATGACCAGAATCACCACGAAGCAGCAGAGCGGCAGGGGCCTTGTGGAGTACCAGATCGATTGCTCCACGAAATCAGCGAGCGGGGGGAAGTGACCGTGCCTGTGGATCGGGTCATCTTGACAAAGGAATCGAAGAGAAACGCGATATCGATCGCCTTGATCGCGATCGGCGCCGCAGCGATGTACAACTGGATCCTCTCGCCCCAGGTTGGCTATCTGCGTGCCGTGCAGCGCTATCAGCCCGTGGTGGACGAGATGGCCCAGGAGACGGGAAGGATCGGCGGGATCCAGGACGAAAAGCGTCAGCAGTTGCGGACCCTGCAGCGGGAATTGGCCGAGACTCGTGACGGCTTCTTTACGCGAGAGGAAGCCAGGACGTTCTTGGGCAACCTGCAATCCTTTGTCGAGCAGGCCGGCTGCAAGGTGGCTGCGGCGGACTTTACATCCGATGGCCGGATCGGGCTGCCTCGCAAATCGGGAGAACTTGATCCCGTGATGACCTCTCAGGTCAATCTGACCGCGGTGGGGCAGTACGATCAGATCATCACGCTGCTCGAGCGGCTGCAGAGCAACCGCAAAAGAGTCCGGGTGGACTCCTGCCGCCTGGCGCTTTCTGATGTGCGTTCGGGGCGACTCGAATGCAAGCTCATTCTCATTCTGCACGCCCTGTCCGATAAGGAGGGCCCTGTCGATGAATAATACGATAAATCGCAATAAACCGTTACGCTGTGTTCTTGTGCTCTGTATATGTCTCGCATCTGCGGGTTTCCGTCCGGCGTTTGGACAGCCGGCGGAGTCGGTCGCATCCCAGGCCGACAGGAATCCTTTCGCCGGCTTGCCTGGTCAAGACGAGCTCCAGACCCAGAGTGTGCCTCCAGTGCCTGAGCCTGTCGCTCCCCCGGAGATGCGGCTCGAGATGATCGTGCTCAAGTTCCTCGACGCCACCAGCCTCAAGGGGGTCCTGGACAAAATGGTCTCTTCATATGGGTCGGTGGCGGTCAATGAGAAGACGAATTCCGTGATTCTGTGCGACACGCCGGAGAACCTGAGCAGAATCCTGAGCGAGATCAAGAAAGCCGACCAGACCCCATTGCAGGTCATGGTCGAGGTCGTGATCCTCGACGTGCAACTCAGGGACGACACGGAGATCGGCGTCAACTGGGACCTGCTCTCCACCGACCTGGAGGATATCACCTATCGGCAGAACGTCACCGGCCCAAGGCTTAGCGCCGTCCCTCCATCGGCCGCCACTCTCGGCAACGCTACGGCGTACAACACCTTGGGACTGGGCGGCGATTTCAGCGTGATCAGCGGCTCGGTCCGGCATGTCCTGCACATGATCCAGCAGAAGCGGGACGCGGAGATTCTCGCCAGCCCGAGAGCGCTTGTGGTCAGCGGCCAGATGGCCACGATCAAGGCCGTCGAGGAAATCCCGTACGAGGAGACTGTTGACACGGCCACGGGCGGGGCAAACGCTCTGACGTCCACGAGATTCAAAGAGGTCGGCGTCACACTGCGGGTGGAGGCGACCGTCACGGACGGAAACAACATCTTCCTCACCGTCGAGACCAGCCAGAACGTCCGAACGGGCGAAAGCCCAAGGGGGGTTCCTGTGGTGGATACGAGGCAGGCGAACACCTCATTGCTGCTTCGGGACAGCCAGACCGTCATTATCGGCGGCCTGCGACGGGAGGAGAAGACCAAGCAGGTCAACCAGATCCCCATCCTCGGCGATCTGCCGTTGATTGGGCTCCTGTTCAAAAGCGTCAGCACGGTGACGGCCCATTCCGAGCTGGTGGTGCTTCTGTCTCCCCGCATTTACCGCGGAGACCCTGTTCCCGGCGAGATCGCGGCCAAGCTCGAGGCCCTGCAATCCCGCAGCCCCTTGAAAGCCCAAGTCGTTACGGAATCGAACAAGAGCGAGTCTTCTCAAGCCCAGGAGTGATGATATGTTGAAGCTGTTCCGATCCAAGAAACGAACGTCCCAGGTGAAGATCCTTGTCGTGGATGACGAGCCGGACCTGCTCAGCACCGTGGAATACCGGCTGAAATTCGCAGACTGTGACGTGGTTAGCGCCTCCAACGGCCAGGAGGGCCTTGAGAAGGCAGCGGCCGAAAGACCGGATCTGATCCTGCTCGACACGAATATGCCGGTCATGAACGGTCATCAGATGCTGGAGCGCCTGCGCGCCGACCCCAATCTGAAGAGCATACCGGTGATCATGCTCACAGCGAGGTGTGAGCCACAGGACATCGCGGCGGCTTCCTCCCTCGGCATATCGGACTACATCACTAAACCCTTCGATTTCACCCAGCTCATGGACAAAGTGCGGGCAGCTCTGAGCGATAGGAAGCCTTGACGAACCCCTGTCGACCGGCGAATACACCTGGTCAACCTCTGAGGGAGGATACAATTGGCCATGTCCAAAGCCTTACGAGTCCTGATCGTCTACAACGGCGCCGCAGACAGAACACTGGTGCAAACGCTCCTCGTCCGCTGTTCCCTCGCTATCGGCGAGGTCCACTATGCCGACGGTCTCAAAGCCGCTATGGGGATGATGCAAGGATCTCAATATGACGTCATCCTGGTCAATCTTGAGGACAATGCGGCTGCGCACGTGGTCTCGGCAATCCAGGCACGATCGCCCGATGCGGCCGTCATCCTGTTGACCTCGGTGGACGACGAGCAAACGGCTGCCGCCGCAATCCGCAGCGGTGCGCAGGATTGTCTTGCCAGGGGACGGATCGATCCTTACTTCCTGTCGCACGCGATACGATGCGCACTGGAACGCAAGCGGATGGAGCAGGCGATTCGGACGAAGGAGGCCCGGCTTTGCAACATCATCGAGCATAGCACGAATATATTCTACTCCCATGCGCCGGACCACACGTTCACCTATGCCAGCCCGCAGGTGAAAGAGTTGCTCGGCTATGCCCCGGACGAGTTCGGCATGCGCTGGACGGACATCATCACGGATAACCCTGTCAATGAGAGAGCGGTGCGGCTGACCGAGGAAGCCATCAGGACGGGAGAGCGTCAGCCGCCGTATGAAGTGGAAGTCTGCACAAAGGACGGGCAGAAGAAGTGGTTTGAGATCCATGAAGCTCCCGTTGTCGTGGATGGCCGTACCGTCAGCATCGTTGGCGCCGCGGCGGATATCACTTCGCGCAAAGGAGTGGAAGAGGCGCTCCACGAGGTGAACTCCTTCCGCAACACGATTATCACCAACGCGGCGGAAGGACTGTGCGTCTGCCACGAGGTTCCCGACCATCCCTTCTCTGTGTTCACAATCTGGAACGACCGCATGACCGAGATCACCGGTTACACTTTGGACGAGGTCAACGGTCTGGGCTTGTACCAGGCCGTATTCCCGGACCCATGTGTGCGAGCGCGGGCGATGAAGCGCATGGCTCGCATGCGGCAGGGGGAGGACCTGGTGTCCGAGGAATGGGTGATCACACGCGCCGATGGGCAGGAGAGGACACTGCTGATCTCCACCTCCATCCTGGTGTCCAACCATCCCCCGATGCACGTCCTGGCGGTGCTGCAGGACATTACCCAACGCAAGGAGCTCGAGAAACGTGTCCAGGACCAGTTGCATCTGCTGCAGACGCTCGTGGACGCCATGCCTAACCCGGTATACTACAAGGACGCCCAGCTCCGCTACCTCGGCTGCAACAAGGCCTTTGAAAAACTCCTCGGCGCCACCGAGGCCCAGATCAAGGGCCGGACCATCCATGATATTGCGCCGAAGGATCTTGCCGACCGGTACCATGCGGCGGATATGGAGTTGCTCGCGCGGCCCGGCTTCCAAACCTATGAGGGCTCCGTGGCGCCGGCCGATGGCACCCGCCGTGACGTTCTATTTCGCAAGGCTACATTCCAGAACGCGGAGGGAAACATCGGCGGAATCGTCGGCGTCGTGGTCGATACCACTGAGCTGGCACGTGCCGAGCAGGCCCTGCTAGTGAGAGACAGTGCCCTCAATAGTGCGATCAGCGGCATCGTTCTGACCGACCTCGAGGGCAGGGTGACCTACACGAACTCATCCTGTCTGAGAATGTGGGGCTTCGATCACGAGCACGAAGTCCAGGGCAAGCCCTTCGTGTCTCTTCTGTGCTGCGAGAAGGAGGGGTCGGCAGCCCACCAGACCACCCTCGATGCCGGCACTTGGCACGGCGAGCTGGCGGCTCAAAAGAAGGATGGCTCCGAGTTCATCGTGCAGGTATCGGCGAATCTTGTCAGGGACAAGCAGGGCAAGCCGGTCTGTCTAATGGCCTCTCTCGTCGATATCACCGAGAGCCGGCGCCTTCATGACATTCTTGACCGCAAGCAGAAGAATCTGGAGGCCATTTTCGATGCCGCGCCTCTGGGCATGCTGCTCGTGAACGAGCAGCGCCGGGTGGTGCGTGCCAACGATACGATACGTCAGATATCCGGGAAGGGATACCGGGAGATCCTGAACCAACATCCTTGTCGGGCCCTGGCATGTGCCCGTGCCGCGCGGGAACTCGAAGTGCATGATCATCGGCCTGCCTGCGAGACGTGCTCGCTTCAGAAACTGATGGAAGCCACGTTTGGGTCCGGCTCGCCTGTCCACGGGGCCGAGACTCAACCCGTATGGAGCCGCAACGGTGAAGAAATCCGGCCATGGTTTTCCATCAGCCTGGAGCCGGTGAGTATCGACGGCGACAGGCATGTCCTCATTGCGCTGCACGATGTCACACATCGCAAGGAGGCGGAGGAGAAGTTACACGAGACGATGGAGATGAAATCGCAGTTCGTTTCCACGGTCTCGCACGAGTTGCGTACGCCACTGACCGCGATGAAGGAGGCGGTGACCATCGTTGCCGATGGCATTGCCGGCAAACTCAACAAGGATCAGACACATTTCCTCGACATTGCCAGGCGAAACATCGAGCGCCTGGGCCGGCTGATTGATGACGTGCTCGACTTCCAGAAGCTCAGTGCGGGCAAGATGCAGTTCCACATGCAGTCCAACCGCATTGACAAGACGATTGACGAGGCATGCAGCACGATGCAGCCGCATGTCCGGCAGAAACAACTTCATCTGTCGGTGGATGTGGAGTCCGGCCTGCCATCCATCGTCTACGACCATGACCGAATGATCCAGGTCCTCACGAATCTGCTCAGTAATGCCATCAAGTTCACCCCTGAAGGAGGACGCATTGTCCTCTCGGCCCGGCGCCAGGGAGAGTCCCTTGCCATGAGCGTCAGTGACACCGGCATGGGAATTCCCCAGGAAGCACTGCCCAGGATTTTCACCCAGTTCTACCGGGTGCACCGACCCGGCAAGGAGATCAAGGGGACCGGGCTTGGCTTGGCCATCGTCAACAAGATCGTCACCTCGCACGGCGGCAGGATCGACGTCGAAAGCGAGATGAATAAGGGGACAACCTTCACTGTGCTGCTTCCGTTGACGTCCAGGCAGCCGTCCGAAGACATATCAAAGCAAGCCGATACCTGCTTGGAAAGTACCTTGACGGGTGGTACACGGGCTTGATTCCCTCGTCCGAGTGCCATATGATTTCCCGGCAGTGAAGACCTGGACCGGCTCGCGGGCGGGTGACTGTCTTTGGGTAGCGGATCAGGTGCCGGCGGTGCCACGCTGCCTATTCGGCGGTACAGATGATCGTACAGGGGATGGCAAGGAATGGATGACCATATCGGCGAACATGTGTACGTAGTGGATGACGAGCCCAAGGTCCGAACGGTTGTCCGCAAGACCCTCGAACGCGCCGGTCTAACCGTCAGTTGTTTCGACAGTGCCGATGATTGCCTTGCCTGTCTCGACAACAAGACATGCGATCTTCTGATCACCGACGTGCGAATGCCTGGGAAGGATGGCATCGAGCTGCTGATGGAGGTCAGAAGGCTTCAGCCCTGGCTGCCGGTGCTCGTGGTGACCGGCTTCGGCGATGTGCCCATGGCCGTGAAGGCCTTGAAGGCCGGCGCCGCAGATTTTATCGAGAAGCCCCTGGACAGGGACACATTCCTGGAGGCGGTTCAAAGACTGCTGGCGCACAACACACTCCCAAAGGCGATGCTCGATCGTTCTCTCACGAGGATGGAGCTGAAGGTCCTCTATGGCATTCTGGAGGGCAGGAACAATCGCGAGATCGCCGATGCGCTGCATCGGTCGGCTCGAACGGTGGAAGTGCATCGCCGTCACCTGATGCGGAAGCTGAGGGCCAATAATGTCGTGGAACTGCTTCGTCAAGCGGCCAGGCTGCGTCTGTTCGACCTGGACGCGTCGGCCGCAGGGACACATCCTGCGACAGATGCCCGGGAGTAGGCGACGGTGATTCCTCCGGAGCGCTGCGGGAGAGTCATGACATGCCGACAGAATGTGTTTTGTGCTTGACTTGTCCGGCCGAATCGGGTACAATACTCAAGAGTTGGGGGTAAACCGATACACTCGAATATCGTATTTCAGGCGCAGTCATACCGATTCTGAAGCTGTATGAGTTAAAGAAGCGTGTAGTACGGCACGTAGGTCGTTGAGGTAAAGCCGCGCACTCGGTGTGCCTGCTCCAAGCTGGGTCGGCCATCATAAACGGCAACAAGATCGAAATAGAAGTATTTCAGTGACTTGGATGGTGGAGGTGGCTTAGATGAAAATGAACACACTGAAAATGACGGCGATGATTGCGGTTGCTGTGACGGCACTTCTGAGCTCGCAGACGTGGGCCGCGCCGACCTATACCGGAATGCTCGCGAGCGACTTCGATTCCGGAAACAGCATGGGAGCCGACGGCCTTCTCTTGGGCAACAACGGCTGGGTCAATGCCAGTCAGCCGCTTGTCCTGCGGTGGAACGTGTCCTTTGATGGGTCCCTCTGGCACTATGAGTACACGTTCAACGAGCTCGAATTGCAGGGCGGCTTGAGCCACATGATCCTGGAGGTATCAGATACTCTTCTGGCCTCGGACATTATCAACCCGGTATATGCGTTCGAGGGTCCGGCGCAATACGGCCCGGGCGACCCGTCGAATCCCAGCATCCCAGGAACTGTCTGGGGAGTCAAATTCGATACCCAGGGTGCAGCGGGGCTGGCGGTCCTGAGCTTCGACAGCACCCGCAGTCCTGTGTGGGGCGACTTCTACGCCAAAGACGGCAGCGTGGGCGGCGCCGCGTGGAATGCCTGGTTCACGAATCCGGACACCGATCCTCTGTTTGCCCCGGCCAATGGCTCGATCCATTCGCACATCCTGGTGCCCGACAGCACGGTGCCCCCGGTCCCGTCGCCGGCGGCCGTTCTCCTTGGCGGTATGGGCACGATTCTTGTCGGCTGGCTGCGCCGCAACGGGATCATCGCGTAAAACACAACACTCCGCTAGCAGTCCTCTTCATACAAGTGAACCAGGGCGAGTTTGTAGGACCGCCCTGGTTCCCCTATTTTCGGCATTCTCTTCCACGGAACGTCTTGCGTTCTCGCTTGCACTCGATAAGATACCGCGCAGACAAATCGAGAGCATGTTTTGCAGAAGTCCATAAGGAGTTGCCATGAACCTCAACTTCGCGTTTTACATGCCTGCAAGGGTCCTGTTTGGATGCGGAAAGCTCAAAGAATTGGGCACAACGCCGTTCCTGCCCGGCAAGAAAGCCCTGATCGTGATCGGCGCTTCCGGCGCCATGCGAAAGCAAGGGTATCTCAACACGGTCATAAATCTTCTCAAGAGCAACGGGGCCGAGTCGATTGTGTACGACAAGATTCAGCCGAACCCTGTCAGCGAGCACGTCGAGCAAGGCGCTCAGGTGGCAAAGCAGAACAGGTGTGACTTTGTCGTCGGCCTGGGCGGCGGAAGCACGATCGATTCCGCCAAGAGCATCGCCGTCATGGCCGTCAATCCCGGCAAGTACTGGGACTACCTCTCCGGCGGCAGCGGCGGCGGCAAGACGCCCAACAAGGGCGCGCTGCCCATTGTCGCCATTCCCACGACGGCCGGCACGGGCACCGAGGCCGACCCCTGGACCGTCATCACCAAGACCGACACCAACGAGAAGATCGGCTGGGGAAATCGCTGGACGTTTCCGACGCTGTCCATCGTCGATCCGGAGCTGATGGTCAGCGTGCCGCCTGCGCAGACGGCCTATACCGGCATGGATGCGTTCTTTCACTCCGTCGAGTCCTACCTCGCCACGGTCAATCAGCCGACGAGCGACCACCTTGCCCTTGAGGCGATCAGCCTGATCACCAAATACCTGCCCATCGCCGTCAAGGACGGCCGCAATATCGAGGCCAGGACGAAGCTCGCCTGGGCCAGCACCGAGGCCGGCGTCTGCGAGTCCCTCTCCTGCTGTATCTCGCACCACTCGATGGAGCACGCGGTCAGTGCGTACTTCCCCAATGTCCCGCACGGGGCGGGCTTGACCATGCTGTCAGTCGCTTATTTCAGCTATCTGGCCGAGCGAAACCCTAACCGTTTCCCCGACCTGGCGAGGGCCATGGGTGAGAGGATCGACGGCCTGCCGAAGAAGGAACAGGCAATGGCGTTCATCAAGGGCCTAAAGAAACTCATCAAAAAGATTGGCCTGCACCAGCAGAAACTCAGCGACTTCGGCATCGAACGCGAAGACCTGAGGAAGCTCGCCGAGAACTCGTTCTACGCCATGGGCAAGCTATTCGCCCTGACCCCGGTGAAACTGACCGTCGATGACGCCACCGCCATCTACGAGCGGGCGTACGCGTAGGAAGTCACACGGAGTGGCACCGGCCCCGCGGCATTCCCCGTGATTATTGACGCTCAGACAGCCAATCCAAGTCTCCGGGTGGCATCGTCAAGCGCAGCTTGGCGATGGTCTTACGGCCGCTCGAAGACGCCATCGCCAAGACCTTCGGTCTTGACGCTGCCACCCGGAGTCCGGAGACTGATGCTCGCAGTACCTGGGGCTCAACAGCCTCAAGGTCCGATATCCCTTGCGATTGTGCTCATTTCCCAAGTCAGGGTTGACTGTCACGCTATAAATCTGTTAAAATAGGTTGAATGAGGTCCGGCCTGGTTGGCCGGGATGGCCGAAAGAACGCTTACGACTCAATGACCCGCAGTCACAAGGCGGAAAGGCGGATACTTGATGATTATCCGATTCCCTTCTCTTGTTACGATTCTCTCATGCTTGGTTGTCGCGGCAATTCCTGCCGCCGGAGGCCAGGGGGCGGGCAGTCCTCTGCTCATCAACGAGCTGATGGCCTCGAATGCCACGACCGTTCCGGACCCACAGGGCCAGTATGATGATTGGATCGAGCTCTACAACGCGGGTGGGCAAGCCATCAACGTCGGCGGCATGTACCTGACGGATGATCCTGAGACGCCCGCGAAGTGGCGGTTTCCGACAGACCGCGCTACTGTGACAACCGTCCCGGCGGGCGGCTACCTGCTGATCTGGGCGGACGGGGATGATGCAGGCCGCACGGGTCTGCACGCCAGTTTTCGCCTGAATGCAGGAGGTGACACGGTTGTCCTGATCGACACCGACGGACAGACGGTCATCGACACGGTGCAGTTTGACAAGCAGACAGCCGATATCTCCTATGGCCGGGACCCTGCCGCGACCGACCAATGGCGGCTTCTGGGTCTCCCCACGCCGGGCACACAGAACGTCAACACGTACCTCGGCTTTGTCGCCGATACCAAGTTCAGTCACGACCGGGGTTTCTACGAGCAGTCGTTTTCCGTGACAATCACCACCGCCACCGAAGGGGCGGATATCTACTACACCGTGGATGGGAGTCCCCCCTTTGACGGCGTTCGCGGCCAGTCCACGGGCAAGCCGTACACGGGTCCGATCCCCATCACGACAACCACGTGCCTGCGGGCCGTCGCAACCAAGGCCGGCTGGAAGCCCTCCAACGTGGACACGCAGACGTACATCTTCTTGAAAGACGTGCAGAATCAGGCCACAAATCCCGCTACCGGCGCCCAGGTCACACCGCCGGGCTATCCCACGTCCTGGGGCTCCGTCGCCGGCGACTACCAGGTGGATCCCGATGTCGTTGGCGAGAACGGCAAAGACAAGTTCGGCGGTCTTTATGCCAAGACATTCAAGGACGACCTCAAGGCGGCGCCAACCATCTCCGTCGTCATGGAAAAGGAGAGCTGGTTCGGCCCCATGGGGATTTACATCAATCAGTCCCAGGACGGCACCGAGCGCGCATGCTCGCTGGAATGGATCGATCCCAATGGAGAGGAAGGGTTCCAGATCAACTGTGCAATCGCCATGCAGGGCGGGGTCAGCGGCGGCGGTACCAGCCTGGACCGATGGAAGGTGTTCAAACTGTCCATGCGTCCGAGATTCAAGATCGCCACTGACGACGGCAAGCCTACGGGAGGTCCGTCAATTCTGAATTACCGCATCTTTCCCGACTCGCCTATCGAGTCCTTCGATACCGTCCTATTCGACGAGGTGCTCAGCAACGCCTGGAACCATAGCGGTCAGCACATGTACGGCACGTACCTGCAGGACCAGTTTGTCTCCGACCTGCATAACATGATGGGCGGCCAGTCCCCGCATGGCTTGTATGCCCACCTCTACATCAACGGCATGTACTGGGGAATGTACTACGTGCACGAGCGTCCCGATCACGCGTGGGCGGCACAAATGTTCGGCGGCGAGAAAGAGGAATACGACGTCCTGAAACACTATACGAACATGTCCGTCAACGATGGTCTCGGTGGTAAGGCCGTGGACAACTTCAGCGCCATGGTCAACGCCGCCAGCCAAGTGGCGGCCGATCCCACCAACATGGCCAAGTATGATGCCTTGTGCCGGGTGCTGGATGTGGACAACTTCATCACGGACCTCCTGGCCCACTGGTTCGCGCTGAACTGGGACTGGCCCGAGAAGAACTGGTACGCGACGCATCGTTCTCCCGACGGTCAGTGGCGTTTCCACACCTGGGACGCCGAGCATTCCCTGGAGTACTGGAATACGCAGAATGTTCTCGGTCGCAGCGTTTCCGGCATTCACGACAAGCTCAAGGGCAACGCGGAATACCGTACGCGTTTTACGGACATAGTGCACAGGAGCCTCTTCAACGGCGGGCCGCTCTCGTATCCTTTCGTCGCGGACATGTACCGCGCCAGAATGGCGCAGATCGACCGGGCCATTGTTGGTGAATCGGCCCGGTGGGGCGACACGCGACAAGCGACTCCGCACACGCGGCAGGACTGGGTGACGATCCAGGACAACGTCCTCTCAAGATTCCTCCAGCCTCGTCCCGCTTATGTTCTGAATTGGCTCAAGGGCGCGGGGCTCTATCCCAATGTCGATGCCCCGGTGTTCAACATCAACGGCGCATACCAGCATGGCGGCCACGTCGCCGTGAACGCCGCTCTTTCCATGCAGGCGTCGACGACGGTCTGGTACACGCTCGACGGCACCGATCCTCGCGTGCCGGGAACGACGCCGCAGGGAACCGGCAGCGGCTTGGCGCTTGTGCCTGAGAATGCCGCCAAGCGGGTCCTCATCCCAACCGGACCCGTCGATGATGCATGGAAGACGAGCGTTGCTTTCTCCGATGCTTCATGGATCAGCGGGACCGGCGGCATCGGCTACGAGCGAAGCCTGGGCTATGAGTCCTATTTCAGCATCGACCTTCGCACCACCATGTACGCAGTCAATGCAGGCTGCTACATTCGCGTCCCCTTCACGATCAGCGCCCAGGACCTCGCCAGTCTTACAGGCCTGACGCTGAGGGTTCGATACGATGACGGCTTCATCGCTTACGTCAACGGCACGGAGGTGCAGCGGGACATGTTCAACGGCACGCCCGCATGGAACTCAAGGGCCACGGCCAACCGCGATGAGCAGGACGCAGTGAGCCTGACGTCCTTCAATCTGAGCGGTCATATCGACAAGCTGCGCGCGGGCACGAACCTGCTCGCCATTCAAGGCCTGAATCAATCATCCACGAGTTCCGATTTCCTGATCTCCTTCGAGCTGGTCGGCGAAAAAACATCCGGGGGCGGTCCTCCCTCCCCGGTCGGCGTGTCCCCCACCGCCATCAAGTATGTCAGTCCGGTCACGCTCGCCAAAAGCGGTCACGTCAAATCCCGAACGTTGAGCGGCAGCATGTGGAGTGCGTTGAACGAGGCGGTGTTTGCGGTCGGGCCGGTCGCCCAGAGCCTGCGGATCAGCGAAGTGATGTATCACCCGGCCGAGACCGGCGACCCCGGCGATCCCAATACCGAGTTCATCGAGCTGACCAATATCGGTACTTCGGCGATCAATCTCAACCTTGTGACGTTCAGCAATGGCGTCGATTTCACCTTCCCCGGCTTTGAGCTGGCCGCCGGACGCTACTGTCTTGTCGTCCGGGATACCGCCGCCTTCCAAGCCAGGTACGGCTCCGGGCTGCCTGTGGCGGGCCAGTATGCGGGCAATCTGAACAATGGCGGCGAGCGAATCGAGCTGCTCGATGCCGCAGGAGCGGTCATTCACAGCTTCCGCCTGGAAGATAATTGGTTCGACATCACCGACGGGCAGGGCTTCTCGCTCACCGTCAGGAATCCCAAGACCGCGGACCCGAACGGCTACGGCGATAAGAGTCTCTGGCGGCCCAGCGCCACGACGGGCGGCTCGCCCGGCACCGACGACAGCGGCCAAGTGCCTGCGTTGGGCTCTGTGGTCATCAATGAGCTTTTGGCCAATTCCCAGCAGGAGTCCGACTGGATCGAGCTGCACAATACGACTGGTCAGGCCATCAACATCGGCGGCTGGTATCTCAGCGATGACGCCAACGATCTGACCAGGTACAAGATCGGGGCAGGCACGAGCCTTCCCGGCAATGGTTATCTCGTGTTCTATGAGAATCGCCACTTCGGCAACGAGGCCGATCCGGGCTGCAAGGAGCCGTTTGCCCTGCGTGCGGGCGGCGAGACGGTGTACCTGCATTCGGGTTCCGCAGGCGTGCTGACCGGCTACAGCGAGCAGGAGAAGTTCGACGCCTCGGAAGCGGGCGTGACTCTGGGCCGCTATGAAAAGAGCACGGGCACGTACAACTTCGTGGCCCTGAGTAAGGCCACGCCGGGTGCGGCCAACGCCGCCCCGCAGGTGGGGCCCGTGGTGATCAATGAGATCATGTACCATCCGGATGCTGTTGGTGATGCCGAGTACGTGGAGCTGCTCAATATCAGCGGCAGTGCCGTGACGCTGTACGATGCGGATGCGAAAGTCCCCTGGCGATTCACGGATGACCCGGACAATCCGGGCGTCGAGCTGCTGCTGCCGACGAATCCGCCTGTGACGCTCGCGGCGGGCGAATACCTGCTGCTGGTGAAAGATGCGGGTCTGTTCAGCGCCAAGTACACGCCTCCGGCGGGTGTGAATATCTTCGCCTGGGGGCCGGGCAACCTGGCCAATGGCAGTGAGAGGATTCAACTCAGCAAGCCCGGCGAGCCGGATGCCGATGGCGCGTACGACTGGATTCGCGTGGATCGCGTGGTCTACAGCGACGGCTCGCACGCACAGGATTTCCCGGGCGGAACTGACCCGTGGCCGACGAACGCGGATGGTCAGGGCTCGTCCCTGAGCCGGACCACGCCCGCCGTCTATGGCAACGACGCCGGCAACTGGCACGCCGCCACGCCGTCGCCCGGCAAAGCAAACAACTGAGGACCAGAGGAATGATGAACCGGTATTCAATGCCGGCGTAATGGACGGTAGGGATGGGTTTCAAACCCGCCCGTGCCAGCAGAAGAGCCTGTATATGATGAGAGTCGGACTGATATTCGCCGTAGTGAGCATGTGCCTCTGTGCCTGTGCACACGCGGACTGTCCCGGGAACGATCTGAACAGCGATTGCAGAATCGATGCCAATGACCTGCGGATCCTCGCCGAGGCATGGCTGGGCGACCCGAACACGCCGGCGGACCTCAACGGTGACCGGCAGGTCAACCAGGCCGACCTCGCCGCCCTGGCCGCTCAGTGGCGACAGACGGGCTGCCCGATTGTGATCAACGAGGTACTGGCACACGCGCACGCGAACGCACCCGACTGGATCGAGCTGTATAACACCAGTAGGATCCCTGTGGACATCGGCGGTTGGATGCTCAGCGACCGCGAGGACGATCTCGGCAGGTTTCAGATCGCCGCCGGCGCCATCCTGGAGCCGTTCGGCTATATCGTCTTCTACGAGAACACCCATTTTCGCAACCCATTGAATCCAGACACGCGGACTCCATTTGCCTTGAGCGAGAACGGGGAAACGCTGTACCTCTACTCCGGCTACGATGAGGTGTACCCCGATTATCTCGCCGAGGCCCGGCTCGGGCCATCGGAAACCTTCTATTCCCTGGGCCGGTACCGCACAAGCACGGGCGAGTACAGCTATGTGAAAATGAGCGAGCTGACCCCTGGTGACAGGAACGCCTACCCGTTCGTCGGTCCCGTGATCATCAATGAGATCATGTACCACCCCACGGGCGACGCCGATGCGGAATACGTCGAGCTGCTCAACATCGACGACGGCCCGGTCACCCTCTTCGACTTCATCTCGATGGAGCCCTGGCGATTCACGGACGATTCCGGCATCGATTTCCGGCTCCCCTCCGATAATCCTGTGACGCTGGAAAAGGGCGAGTACCTCCTGCTGGTCAGGGATGCGGCCGCGGTCCGCAAACAAGGGGTGAAGGCAGGCGTGAGGATACTGGAGTGGGGTTCCGGCAAGCTCGCCAACCAGGGCGAGGACCTCTACCTGCTCAAGCCGGGCGACGTCGATCTCATGGGCACGCGCTACTGGATCAAGATCGATCGCGTCAACTACAGCGACGGGGCTCATCCCGAGAACTTCGCGAAGAACAAGGACCCCTGGCCCGCCGCCGCCGACGGCCTCGGCCTGTCCCTGAATCGCCTCTTCACCCGCAAGTACGGCAACGACCCCAACAACTGGCAAGCCACACTCCCCACCCCCGGCTCCGCCAACGACTGAGCCAGGCGTGTCGATCACGTGGGCAGGTGTGACGTGGGAAGTAGAGCGCTGACTATCAATCAGTAGTCCTTGAACCCCCGCATCCACTCCGGCCAATCCTCCGGCTTGACTCCACCGGCTTTGGTCCACTTCCCTCTCGTGTCAAATTGCCGGTTCCATTTCAGGGTCCACAACTCCTTCAAGCCGACTTTCCGCACGGACCAGTCCATGAACAAACCGTTGACTCCCCCATCGTGCCGATTGATACAGAATCTGACCATCTGGTAGCGTGCGTAGTTACTGGCGGATATTTTGTCCTCGTATTCCGGAGGAGGATCGCGCTCGTCCGGCCCGCCCTCCACCATGCGGCAGTCCATCAGCACAGGGATTTGATTACTTCCATGGCTTTCAAATGCGCACCAATACCAGTCTTTGTGCTCAACATCCTTGTATGGAGGAAACTCGTTGCCAAGCCAGCCGTTCAGACCATAGCTGCCGAGCGCCCCATAGGAAGAACCGGAGCCAAGGTCCCATGTGCTGAATGCGTCGGTCGCTATCCATGCTGTAGCCTTTTCCGCGTGTCCCAAGGGCCCTTTATGCCGAGTTGTCGTTGCGGGGCAAAACGCTATTCTCCTGGTGATTCCAGCGATGTTCGATGTCTCAGGTACAAGTATCTCCGGCCACCAGCGTTCGCGAAGCATCTGTGGGTCATCGCTCGCATACATGTCAAGCACGGGTCCCCACTGGCGAAAGCTCGCCCGGCAAGCAACGGCTTTGGCCTGTCTGCGGACCCGCTGGAGCGTCGGCATCAGGATTGACATCAGCAGGGCAATAATGGCGATCACCACCAGCAGTTCGATGAGGGTAAAGGCTCTACGACAGGCGCAATGCGCAGAGGGGGGGCGCTACTCCAAATTGCCTCTTCGGTCTCATACGTTTCTCCCTGCCTATTTCGTGTCATTGTATCTCGCGGGCGGCTGTAAAGCAATCATGGGCAAGATTTCCCTTCTTCTGTATGTTTCCTTCATTTCCCTGCGACTCCGCGTCTCTGCGTGCGTCAATCCCGGTGGCGGAGGGGCGAACTGCGCGAATCGTGCGTAAACCCACGACCAGTAAGAGTTTAGCGGTATAGAAAGAGATCCCTGTATCGGCGGATTTCACTTTACAGATAATATGCAGTTGTGTGTGATATCGACACAACTGAATAGCGAGCAGCAAATGATCAAGTCGGAGCGTCTGGCGGCACCAGTCAGACGCGAGCCATCGGGTTTGGCGGGTTTACCGCTTTGCGGCCTCCAGCATGGATCGGGCTCTCGCCCCTGGATGGGGCCGAGATGCCGATGGGAGGTATAGTATAGTGCATCATGCAGGTGTCTCCAAAGCGCAAAACTCCCGGCCCGAAGGGCCGGAACCTTCGTCTGATGGCAGGCACGCAAGAGCCGTGTGCGGGCAATCCGCACGCGCGGTTCTGTGAGGGGCGTTGAAGCCTGCTGCAGGGTAAGATCGTGTGGCACTCCTGAGACCGAAAGGCAAGAGCCAACGGAGAACACAAACGTTACCTACCCGGCACGGCCATAGCACGTCTACTCGACCAATCTGCAGGCCTCTCAGGAAGACCATTGCCAAGCTTCGCTTGACGATGCCACCCGTTGTGAGTTGCATGCGTGTTACTGGGATTGGGGCGAAGTTGAACCAAGCCCGGCGTTGGGGCGGGATCGGCAGAAGAAAATGCCGGCCCGAGGGGGATGCCCGCGAGCCGGCAGGTTGTCAAGCTGTGCGTGTCAGTGCTAAGCTGAACGCCTACTCCTGGATGTTGTCCAGGAACTTCTGCCTCCGCTTGTCGCGCCGTCGCAGAAGGATGAAGATCGTTGCGATCGCGGCGTATGGAATCAGCAGTTCCTTCGAAGAGCCCTTGCCGGTCGCCGAGATAGAGCAGCCTCCACCTCCGCCTTCGCCACTAACGACCCCGCCTTCCGCGTCCGACTCGGAATCGCCGGCGACGAGGTAGTACGCCGTGAAGTGCATCGTCTTGAACCGCAGGGCGTTCAAGTTCGATGAGACGACGACATTCTCGACCTCCGTGATCCCCTGCTGGCTCAGTATGCCCGTGAGCGCGTCATACCAGTAGGGCAGGGCACGGCGCCCGCCGCCGGAAAAGCGGTACGGAATCGTGACAGTGACCGGCAGGTCGAAATCGATGCCGCTGGGTCCGAACTCATAGCTGCCGAGGCACTCCAGGGCCTTGACCTGGGGGTTGATGACTCTCGAGATCGTCACGCGCATGTCGGTCCGGCAAGCCCCCGGAGGCACGACGATGGAGACATCGTCCGCCTTGCTGATAGCGGATGGTTCTGTTCCGATCGTACCTCCAGCGGAGGCGGCCACAAGTCTCGAGTCCAACGGGTCGGGATGGATGAACGTCCCGGCGGCGTAGTAGACCTGCACATGCTGATCTCGGTCGTCCGACCAGATGACATAGGGATGGCCGTAGGTGTTCACGCCGATGGCGGGCTCAGTTTGCCCGGTCTTGGTATTGTTGTCGCCGACCAAAACATTGGTGCCTGCAATCCCGGATCTCAACTCGGCGAAGTACAGATCGGTATCGGTGCCGGCGCCTTCATGGCGCGAATCCTGCCAGCAGGCGAAGGCCTTGCCATTGGCGCCGCAAGCAACGGCCGGCGATAGCTGATCTGCGCCGGAGGTGTCGTCCACGATGGTGCGGCCGGTCACGGGACTGTCCGGCAGGCCGGCCAGCGACGCGTAGTAGATGTCCTGATCGCCGCGAGCGTTGTCCACCCAGAGCAAATGCAGATCGGATCCACCGGGCTCGGCGGCCACGGCCGGATCGGTCTGGGTGCTGGCGGAAGTGACTATCGGCACATTGGTCCAGGGACCGGCATTGGAGGCGGCCCCGTAGAGGTCCGCCTGGCCGTTTCGCATGTCCGTCCACACCAGGTACACGGTGTTTTGTCCGCCGACCGTGATGTCGGGATCTGTCTGATCCGCCATATCTGTCGTCACCCTCGATATGGTGGTAGAGACAAATGCGTTCGCCGAACTGGCTCGGTAGATGTCCTGGTTGCCGTTGCGGCCGTCTTGCCACGCGACGTGGACGCTGTTGGGCGACTGGCCGTCCACGGCGATGGCGGGGTTGATCTCGTTGTCGTTGGAATCCGAGACGCGGGTCTCCCTGGAGAAGTTCTGACGATCGGAGCAGACCGACGCGAAAATATCCCAATTGCCTCGCCGGTTGTCCTGCCAGGCAATGTGCAGTTTGCCGTCGGGGCCCGCGGCCAGGTCCGGATAGCACTGGTCCTGACCATCGGTGGTCAGCCGCACGGGGGTCTGGAAGGAATCGCCGCCGTTGACCAGCTTTGCCACGTAGATGTCCCTGCCGCCCTGGGGACCGGCATGCCAGGCCGCCCACAGGTTCCCGGCCGCATCCCTCGCGGTCGCGGGCCTGCTCGTGCCGGAGGAACCTGTACCTTTGCTCAACTGCTTGTTCGCTCCGAACGACCTCATCTCCGTCAGGTACGAATAGGAGTACTCGTTCATGGCGTTGCCCTGAAGATCGGCGGCATTGACTTTTACCACCACCATCTGGTCGAAGTCGAACATCTGGTCGGGCTGATAGATGTATCGATAATCGCTCTTGGGGCCGGATCGGTTGCAACGGCCGTAGGGACTCGTATAAACCGCCTCATGGCCCTGGTAAACGAACTGGTCATCCACCCGGATCACCACGGTAGCGGCGTCCACGCCTGTGCCTGCATCGGTGACCTGAAGCGTCACGAGGCTGTTCAAGGGCACCTGAATCGCATCAGGCTCCGGCGTGCCGCGGGCCACTACCGGCGGGGCGGTGTCGGGCTGGGCGGCTACCACCACGATAGTGGCCGCCTTGGCGTCACCAAGACTGCCGTCGCTGGCGGTAAAGGTGATATCGTACGAGCCGATCTGGCCGGATGTGGGCGTCCAGGTGAAATTCTGTCCGCTCAAGTTCGCACCTGCCGGAAGACCGGTGGCGGAGTACGTCAGGCTGTCCCCATCCGCGTCGACGGCCGAGAGGCTGAACTCCAGCGTGTTGCCGGGATCGACGGACCGGTCGCTGACGCTGTTCAGTGCCGGTGCCCTGTTCAGGTTTGCCACCGAGATGGTGACCGTCTCAGAATCCTGGTCGCGGCCGTCGCTGACGATGAACGTCACCTGATAGCTGCCCGCCTGGCTGTAGTTGGGCGTCCAACTGAAGGTCTGCCCGGAGAACCCTGCGCCACTCGGCAGGCCGGTGGCGGAGTAGCTCAATGCATCTTGGCTGTCGGCATCGGTTGCACCGACCGCGAAGCTCAACAGCTCGTTCTCGTTGACGGACTTGCCCCCGACGTCCCCGAGCACGGGCGGTGAATTCGGGATTGCCGCCGCGGCGACAGTAATCGTGATCGTCTCGGAGTCCTGTGCCTGCCCATCGCTGACGGTGAACGTTACCCGATGGCTGCCGATCTGATCGGCCGCGGGGGTCCATGTGAACGCCTGGTCCACGAATGTTGCTCCACCTGGGAGCCCGGTCGCGGAGAACGTGATCGAATCGCCATCCGGATCGCTGGCGATGACCATGAACGTGGTGACCTGTTCTGTCGTTGCTGTGCGGTCTCCAATGTATGCAAGGACAGGTGCCCTATTCTCTCCGGTTGTACCGGGTGCTGTGTTGGGCCAGATAGGGCCGTACTGAGGACGATATGTGTCCCACATCTGTTCCGCGAAATCCGACCATTGTCGGTACCAGCCCGTATCGAAATGCTCCTGCATGTACATGTCCATGTAGTCGAAGAACGCGGGCCAATTCCACAGTTCCTTTGCGGACGTCCGACCGTCTCGCGTTCGCAGGGCCAGCGCAGTAAGCTGCGCTCCCGCCAGACTGTTGCCCGTTGCGACCATGCGGTACGCTCGAGAGTAGTAGTCGTTCTGGGGATTGTTCATGTGTCGTTCTCCCCACTCGGGCATTCCCAGGCGCTCCGGCGCAAACAGCCGCACGCGAGCCGTTTTGCCCTGCCCGGGTGAAAGAGGGGTCTGCACATAGAGTATCTCGGAGTTCACGCCTTCGCACGCTACCACACGGACCAACTGGTGCGCGCCTTCGACGTCCCACAGCAGCCAGTAGTCTAGGAGCTTCTGACCCTCTCTGTAAGGGGTGGCAGTCCCATCATCGGCTATGGACCAATCCTTCCGATCATCGTCGTAGACGTGCCGAGGATCAGAGACATCGACGCGACAATTGGTTCGCGTCGCGACCATTGGAAACCGATCCACATCTTCCTGGGAGAGATAGAAGACCTGTGCATCATCCATGAACTGGCGATGCTGCAGATTCTGGCCGTAGTCCGTCCCAACGTTCTTCATCGCGGGATCATCGAGAGCCAGCCCTGCAAACAGGATTGGCCACTTGCGCCCTTGTCCAATACCCCCACCGGTCCAGCCCCAGCCGCCACCGTTCCGGACAATGCCATAGGAGTCAATTCCAAACTGAATAAGCGGGATGGCCAGTTGCTGCTTCCAGTCCGCCGGGTAGCCATGATCTCTGATCATCGACTCCGTACCGAGCAGCAGAGCTACCGCTACATCATTGGCTTTTACCGTGAAATCGCGTCCATAATTCGGCATATGTTCCGATGGATGAAAGTAGTCCCCTACCCACCCGCAGGGAAAATCCGGGGCCCAAGCGCGCTTCATCATGTTGTACAGGGCCTGGAACGTCGGCGTTGTGGAAACCGGGGGAAGGTCTGGCAGTATGGAAAGGTCCATGTCTTCCAGATAGTGGTAGGATTTCACGCTGCCGCAATAGGCCGGCCTAAAAAGCGGCTTGGGCGGGACTGTGCCAAGGCATGTCAGGATCCCGCAATACCGAATCACCG
>Ga0214473_10001177_pt1 | contig 35412 bp, 31 predicted proteins | sample RVTome_7_FD_203509 | JGI IMG/M metagenome (GOLD analysis project Ga0214473, IMG submission 203509) | Soil microbial communities from uranium-contaminated site in the Upper Colorado River Basin, Wyoming, United States - RVT98D197 | ecosystem: Environmental > Terrestrial > Soil > Contaminated >... | reverse complement strand
CTAAAGCAAACATAGTTATGCCCCACATAGTCAGGCTCCCTTCTTTTTTTTACTCGGAAATGGCTTCCGGAGTTTCGCCTATAGTAATATCTTCTTCTGAAATTTCAAAATCAAATACATTTAACTACTAACGGACGTAAGGAGGATCGCCGCTTTCGACTACAGGCGAAATACCGAAAACCATTTTATATTCTTTTTAGAGATGCCTAAAACAGGCATTTTTCGATTTTGTGAAATAACTACAATAACAGTCTAAGATAGCAAAATAAATAGGTTTTGTCAACTGCCTGAAATATTGATATAGTAAATATAAAAAAATCGCCACCGCCTTAGCGGGGTCCCGCCATTGCGGAATAATTTGTAGAGAATAAATGAAATTTCTAAACGCTTTAAATAAAATCCAGGGCCTTGGTCCCCAAAAGATGAAAATGCTTTTGGATTTTTTTGGTTCTTCGGAAAATGCCTGGAAATCAGACTTCCAAAGTTTGGCTCAAAGCGGAATCGGAGAAACTTTAGCGAATAAAATAATTGCGAAAAGAGAAAAAATCAACCCCGACGAAGAAATGGAGAAACTCGCCAAAGAAAATATCAGAATGCTAGCGCTAGATGACCCTTTGTATCCCCCACTCCTTCGGGAAATTTCCAGCGCGCCGTCTATACTATATATAAAGAGCAACCTAGAAATTGGAGAAATATTTTCCAGTCCGATGATTGCCATAGTTGGTTCGCGAAAAATGACTTCCTATGGAAAACAAGCCGCTTACATTTTTTCGAAAGATATGACCATTAGTGGAATAACGGTAGTGAGCGGAATGGCTTTCGGAATTGATGCTGAAGCGCACACGGGCGCACTTGAAGCCAAGGGGAAAACAATCGCCGTTCTCGGAAGCAGCCTGGAGGATAAAAATATCGGACCGCGTGCTAATTTTAATTTATCGCGAAAAATAATCGAGAATGGCGCGCTCGTCAGCGATTTTCCGCTGGGAATTCAATCTATTCCCGGAAATTTTCCAGCTCGAAATCGGCTGATGGCCGGACTTACGCTAGGAACTTTGATAATAGAAGCGGCACAGGAAAGCGGAAGCCTCATTACCGCTAATTTGGCCCTGGAATTCAACCGAGAAGTATTCGCTGTTCCCGGACCGATTTTTTCCGAAAATTCAATCGGAACCAACCAACTTTTAAAATCAGGAGCGAAATTAGCTTCCGGCGTCCAGGATATTTTGGAGGAACTTCAGCTTGAAAAGAAAGCGAAAATACAAAAAGCCCGGGAAATAATTCCGGATTCCCCAGAAGAAGAAATTATCTTCAAGAATTTGGGAAGCGAAGCGGTTCACATTGACAAGTTGGTCAAACTGACTAAACTTAAAACATCTACTGCCCTTTCGGCGCTCTCAATGATGGAAATGAAGGGAATGGTAAAAAATATCGGAGGACAAAATTATATCATCTTATAATTCTAAATTTTTAATCTATGAAATTAATAATAGTAGAGTCGCCAACCAAAGCTAAAACTATTTCCAAATTTCTCGGGAAGGAATATTCAGTTAAATCATCTTATGGACATGTCCGCGATCTCCCGACCAGCACGATGGGAATAGATATCGAAAATAATTTCGAGCCAAAATATGTCATTCCTAAGAAAGCCAAGGATAAGGTGGCGATTCTTAAAGGCGCCGCTGAAGAATCAAATGAAATTATTCTCGCAACTGATGAAGACCGCGAAGGAGAAGCCATCGCCTGGCATTTAATCAGCGCTCTCGGACTTGATAAGAAAAATGGCAAAAAATATGAAAGAATCGCGTTTCACGAAATTACCAAAACCGCCATTGAAAAAGCATTGGAGCATCCGAGAGCTTTGGATATCAATTTAGTTGATGCCCAGCAAGCGCGAAGAGTTTTGGACAGGCTAGTCGGATATGAACTTTCCCCTTTTCTTTGGAGCAAGGTGAAAAAAGGCCTTAGCGCGGGAAGAGTGCAGTCAGTAGCTCTTCGCATTATCGCCGAAAGAGAAAGAGAGATTGAAAAATTCAAGAAAGAAGAATTTTGGACAATTGCTGCCCGGCTGAAAAAAGACGAGGATCAATTTGGTTCTAATTTAATTGAAAAAAACGGAGAAAAAATTGAGCAACTGATAACTCTCAAGCTCTTTGCCGGAGATTATAAAACCAAAAAAACAATCATAAGCAGTGAAAAAGATGCTAATGGAATCGCCTCTGAACTTAAAGCTTCTTCTTTCGGCGTCAAGGATATCGAGGAAAAAGAAATCCTGCGCTATCCTTCCCCTCCATTCACCACGTCAACGCTTCAGCAAGCTGCTATAAATACCTTAGGATTTTCCGCCAAGATAACTATGATGGCCGCCCAAAGATTATATGAACAAGGATTCATAACTTATATGCGAACCGACAGCGTCAATTTGTCGCTAGAATCAATGCTGGCCGCCAAGAAAGCCATCGCAGGAATGTTTGGAAAGAAATATGCCCTAGAAAATCCCAGATTTTTCAAAACCAAATCCAGGGGAGCGCAGGAAGCCCACGAAGCTATTCGCCCCGCTTATCCGGAAAAAAATCCCGACGAACTTCCTAAATCCCTGGATGAAAAAGAAAAAAAATTATACAAACTGATTTGGACCAGAATGCTTGCTTCTCAAATGCAGCCGGCGGTTATGGATTCAGTGCGAGCTGACATTGAAACAAATGGAGAAAAAAATAAATATCTTTTGCGTGCCAACGGGTCAACGATTAAGTTTGACGGGTTTTTAAAATTGTATGGCGATAAAATTCCGGCAAGCGAGAATTTTCTTCCCAAAATGAAAATCGGAGATAATTTAGCTTTGGTCAGTGCTGATACGGAACAAAAATCAACCACTCCTCCGCCGCGCTATACCGAAGCCGCTTTGGTAAAAGTTTTGGAAGAAAACGGAATCGGAAGGCCTTCTACTTATGCTCCGACTATTTCCACTATCATCGACCGAAAATATGTTGAGAAAAATGAGGAGAAAAAACTTGTTCCGCTAGAAATCGGGTTTTTAGTAAACGATATCTTGGTAGAACATTTTCCGGAAATTGTGAATATGCAGTTTACCGCTAACATCGAAGAGGAATTCGATGAAATCGCTGAAGGAAAAAAAGAATGGGTTCCGGTTATTCGCGCATTTTACGAACCATTCAGCAAAAACCTCAAAAAGAAAACCAAGGATGTGAAAAAGGAAGATCTTCTAGAAAAATTAGACAAGAAGTGTCCGGAATGCGGAGGAGCTCTTTTAGTAAAATTCGGAAGATTCGGAAAATTTATTGCCTGCGTAAATTTTCCCAATTGCCGATACACGGAAAAAACGGAGGAAGAAAAGAAAGTGGAAGAAGAAAATTCCGGAGTAATTTGCGACAAATGCGGAGCACCGATGCTGGTAAAGAGAGGAAAATATGGAGCGTTTTTGGGATGTTCCAGATATCCTGATTGTAAGAATATTCAGAGAATAGAAAATAAAACCGGAATTAAGTGCCCGAAATGTGGAGAGGGTGATATCGTGGAAAGAAAATCCAAAAGAGGAAAGGTTTTCTATGGATGCAATAAATATCCGAAATGCGACTTCGCGCTTTGGAGCAAGCCGAACGGAGAAAAGTGCCCAAAATGCGGATCGCTGCTAATATACGCCGCCAAAGGAGTTATTAAATGCTCTAGCAAAGAATGCAAGTTTGAGAAATAGCCTTATGCTTACAATCAATGACATTTTAAAATCTGTTAAGTTTAACCTGACTAAAGAAAGAAGGCAGAGAATTCTTGATGCATATGAATTTTCTAAAAAAGCGCACGCGGGACAGATGAGAAAATCCGGAGATGAACAAATCCAGCATTCCCTGGAAACAGCGCTTAACATTGCCAGAGTCGGAATGAGGTCAAAAACCATCTCAGCTGGAATCCTTCATGATGTCCCGGAAGATACTCCCATAACGCTTCTTGAAATTGAAGAAAAATTTGGAAAAGAAATCGCCACCTTAGTTGATGGAGTCACAAAACTTGGAAAAATAAAACTGCGAGGATCTCAGGAAGAATATTTCTTGGAAAACATCAGAAAGATGTTTTTGGCAATGGCGGCTGACGTCCGAGTAGTTATCATAAAATTGGCTGATCGTCTTCACAACATGAGAACCCTGGAATATCTTCCTGAGGAAAAGAGAGTAAGAATCGCCAAGGAAACAATGGAAATTTTCGTTCCTATTGCCGATCGCCTGGGAATCGGAGAAATAAAAGGAGACCTGGAAGATTTGTCTTTTAAATTTCTTGATCCGGAAAATTACCAATATGTAAAAAATTTGGAAGAAAAACAATATCAAAAGATAGAAAAGTATGTCAATGAAACGATCGAGGAACTGGAAATAGAATTAAAAAAAGAAAGTGTAAAAATAATTGAAACAAAGGGAAGGGCCAAAAGGCTCCATAGTCTCTATTCAAAGCTGAAACAGCATGACATGGACATTAATCGCATCTACGATCTGGCAGCTGTCAGAATTATTGTTTCCAGCATTGCTGATTGCTACGAGGCCCTGGGAATTGTCCACAAAAAATACCATCCGCTTGTCGGAAGAATAAAGGATTACATTTCCCTGCCCAAACCCAACGGCTACCAATCAATTCATACTACTGTTTTTGGTCCCGAAGGAAAAATTTTGGAAGTTCAGATACGAACCAAGAAGATGGATGATGAAGCGGAATTTGGAATTGCATCCCACTGGATCTACAGCAAACAGGAAAAAGAAGGATGGAAAAAATATTTCCTGAAAAATAAGAAAAATCACCCGGAGAAAGAAGTTGCCTGGATAAAGCAGCTGCGCGAATGGCAAGGAGAATTAGGAAAGGATGATGAAGAATTTATTGACGGACTAAAAATAGATTTCCTGAAAAACAGAATTTTTGCTTTTACTCCGAAAGGAGATATCATTAATCTTCCGGAGGGAGCTACCCCGGTTGATTTCGCCTATATGATCCACAGTGAAATCGGAGACCGGACGATGGGAGCCAAAGCAGACAGAAGAATTGTTCCCTTAAGCTACAAAATAAAAAACGGGCAAGTAATTGAAATCTTGACTTCCAAGGAAAAAAAGAAACCCAGCCAGGACTGGCTGAAGTTCGTCAGGACTTCTAATGCAAAAGAGCGCATCAGAAGAAAAATCAAGCAAGAATAATCAATTGGAAATTCTGTTTAATATCCCGTTCAATTCTTCATTGGAGTAATATTCAATGACAATTTTTCCGCCGCGGCCGGATTTGGAAATTTTTACTTTGGTTCCAAAAATTCCCATCAATTTATTTTCCAACTCTTTCATGGCCGGATCAATGTTCACTGTTCGGCTGTGGGAACACACAGAAACTTCTTTAGTTTTATCTTCCACTTGGCGGACCGTAAGTCCATTTTTTTTGATTAGCTCGAAAAGCGCTCTTTGCTTTTCAGGATTAGTGAGAGCCAAAATTGCTTTGGCATGCCCTTCGCTTATTTCTCCGGAAATCAAAGCTTTCTGAATTTCTACCGGAAGATTCAGAAGCCGTACTTTGTTTGCCACCGCGCTTCGGCTTTTTCCCATCCTCACCGCTACTTCGTCCTGATTCATTTCAAAATCATTTATTAATTTTTGATAAGCTTTGGCTTCTTCAATCGGATTAAGGTCGTGCCTTTGGACATTTTCCGTGATTGACAATTCCAGTTTTTCTTTTTCTCCCGCTTCCCGGATTATTACCGGAATTTTGGAAAGACCGGCTCTTTTAGAAGCTTCGAATCTTCTTTCTCCTGCTACTAATTCGAATTTTGCTCCGCTTTGGGTAACGATAAGCGGCTGGATTACTCCGTGCTCCTTGATAGAAGCAGCCAGTTCCTTAATTTTTTCCTCATCAAAATTAAGCCTGGGCTGATGAGGATTAGGAACAATCTGATTGACATCCACTTCAACTATGCTTTTCCCCTTCAGGCTAAATCCAGTATTTTTATTCTGGTCGTCAGTGACATTTGCCACCGGCTGGCTTTGGGAAACGCTGGAATAATTTTTTTTGGGAATAAGGGACGAGAGCCCCCTTCCGAGACCATAATTTTGAGACATATTGTAGAATTTTTAATTTTTAATTTTATAAATAATGCTTAAATTTCTAAATATTTAAAAATTATATATCATATTGTAAATCCTTTTCCGTTCTCTTTCTCCATTTCCATTATCTCCCTGGCTAAATTCTTGTATGATCTCGCACCTTTGGAAAGCGCGTCGAATTGCAAAATTGATTTTCCAAAGCTTGGTGCTTCCGCCAGCCTCACCGAACGAGGTATCACACTGTCAAAAACATATCCTGGAAAATGGTCGCGCATTTCGCGGACCACCTGGCGCGAGAGCCGGTTTCTTTTGTCATGCATCGTCAGCACCGCTCCCATAATTTTAAGTTCCGGCTGGAGGTTTTCCTTGACTAAATCGATTGTTTCCAAAAGCTGGCTCAATCCTTCCAGCGCATAATATTCTGTCTGAACGGGAATAATAACTTCGTCGCTAGCCACTAATCCGTTGATGGTCAGGAGTCCGAGACTGGGAGGGCTGTCAATGATAATATAATCATAATCGGTTCTTATCTGGCGCAAAACGTCATAGAGCCTGAATTCCCGATTGTCAAAATGAACCAGCTCTATCCCTGCTCCGGCCAAATCCTGCGAAGACGGAATGATGTCATGTCCAAAAATTTCTGTTTTAATAATCACATTTTTGGGATGTTCTCCGCTTACCATTGAATGGTAAAGCCCTTTTTTCAAATTTCTGATATCCACTCCCAATCCTGAAGAAGCGTTTCCCTGCGGGTCAAGATCAACTAACAAAACAAATTTTCCCGCCTGCGCCAAATACGACGCCAGATTCGTCGCCGTCGTCGTTTTCCCCACTCCGCCTTTTTGATTGACTAACGAGATAATTTTCGCCATAATTATTTATAGTATACAATATAATGCTTTGTTTATCAAAATGCCGAGGTGCTGGAATTGGTATACAGGATGGTCTCAAAAACCATTGGGAGAAATCCCGTAAGGGTTCAAGTCCCTTCCTCGGCACATATGAATAAAATTAACCATGAAATTGACAAGGTTAATCTTGCATACGTTATTGGAGTTGCTATGGGTGATGGAAATCTTTCAAATCCCAACAGCAGAGCAATTAGGCTCAGGGTAACTTGCGACAATAAATATCCAAAGCTCATAAGGAATATCATTTTTTCTATCCAAAAACTTTTACCGATCAATAAAGTTTCCACAGTGAAAAGAGGAGATAATTGCGTAGACATAAGTTGTTATTCTAATAAATTAGAAGAATTTTTAGGATGGAAAGTTGGATTTGGTTCGAAGTACAAACAAAAAATATCGGTGCCGGATTGGATAAAAAATAAGAGGAAATTTACAATATCCTGTCTTAAGGGATTATTTGAAACTGATGGATCTATTTATATGGATAGGAAATATTTGATGGTTGGTTTTGTGACGATAATACCAACCCTAGCAAAAGATGTTATGGAAATGATAAAATCACTAGGATTCAAGCCAAATCTTCAAAAAATTAAAAGAGAGGATCAAAAAACAAGATACAATGTAAGAATATCTAAAGATACGGAAAAATTTATAAAATTAATAAATATTATAAAAAAATGATCAACAAAAAATATCTTCATGAGGAGCACTATTATAAACTTCTCGGGAAAGCCATTGTAAGCTTTAATGATATGGAAAAAACAGTGATTCATGAAATTTGTCTTTTGCTGGCAATAGACGGGAAGCTTATTATTGAAATACAAGGAATTTTATCCTATTTACCCTTTGAAGGTAAAATCCAAATTATGAAATCACTGGTACACAAGAAAATCCCAGAACATTATCGTTTGTTTATGAAAATTTTAAAAAAATTAAAAGAAATAGAGGAAAGAAGAAATGATTACATTCATTCGCAATGGCTTCTTGGAACATATGATGAAGACGAGGGTGATTTGTTAAAAATTAATGAAAAAAAATTATTCAAAAGCAATCATCCGGAAATATTAATAGAAAATATGTTTGTTTCCAAAAAAGACTTGCAATTATTTATACAAGACATAAATACATTACGAGATGAATTGCGTAAATTTTCTGAAAAATTACCAAGAACAAAAGCTCCTCTTACTCTTATCCCAAATTAATTAATAGCAATTCTATAGGATTTCAAGTCTCTCCTGAGGCACAAAATAAAAAAGCCTTACAAAAAATAGGGCTTTTTATTACGCAAAAAAATCTATTATAAATATCTTAAGAATTTGTTATTTTCATCAACTAAAATACTTTTGGGGCTGATGGGTTTATCGGTTAATTCGAATCCCATAATGATTACTTTTTCTCCTTTTTTTATCAAATGGGCGGCGGCGCCATTCATGCAAATAATCCCCGAACCTCTTTTGCCAACGATGACATGGGTTTCCAGCCTTGCGCCGGAAGTATTGCTTGCAACTAACACTTTTTCTCCCGGCCAAAAATCGGTTTTCTCTATTAAATCTTCATCAATCGTAATACTGCCGACATAATTTAAGTCGGCTTCGGTAACTGTCACTTTATGAATTTTAGAACGCAATACCCATCTCATATACATTAAGCGATGATCATTTTTCTTTTTCAATTGTAATTGTATCAGTTAGGGGGCGCAAAAGAAAGCCTGAAGGAAAATAGGCGTAATGAGTCCTTTAAATTTTAAATAAGTTTTTGCTATTTTTGGCTTATTAGAGCTAACTTTCGTTAAAAGCTATTGACTTTATTCCGATAACATGCTATACTGTCCCGTTGATTAAAGTGGTTAGACCCTTAAGAACCGGGTAACAATCAAACAGGGAGGACAAATTATGTTAAAAAAAATCGGTTTAGTAATTGGAGTGCTTGTGGCCTTAGCGCCATCTGTCCTCAAATACCTACTGCCTTTCATTAACGACGTCCACGCGTCTTCCTTCATCAAGAGGAACGTAACCAATGACGCGAACGCGTTGCTGCTTACAGGCGTAGGGATAGTACTGATACTTCTGTCAGAGGAGTTGGGACAAAGGAAGAAGTATCGGCCGCTAGCCAGCCACTTCAGGGCGTAGATTTAGAACATAAAAACCGAATATCCATTGAGGTCCTGCGATTAATATCGCCGGACCTTTTTCTTTTCCAAAAAATTCCAAAAGAGCTCATCGAAGAAAACTAATTTTACGCTAACTTTTTTGATTTCTTAAATATTCAGCTGCTTTTAAGATAAGTACGCAACTGGGACCATGGGTTATTTCGCTTTCCATTACCATTTTTAAAGCGTCATCAAATTTGACTTTTACAATATCGATCTTCTCTGTGCTTTCAGGATTAGCTTCTAAAAAATGCAGTTTCTTGGCAAGATATATGATGGCGTGCGATTTGATAACTGTGGTAAACGGATTAACCATGCCTAAATCAATCCACTCTTCAGCTTCAATGCCCAGCTCTTCTTTCAACTCCCGCTTTGCCGCTTCAATTGATGTTTCGTTCTTATCAATTGCGCCGCTTGCAGCTTCTATACTTTCCTGTTCAACAGCATAATGAAATTCTTTTGTAAGATATACGAACCCCTCATCGTCAAGCGGCAAAACAGAAACACCGGCCACCATTTCAACAACACCGAAGATGCCGTCTTTGCCATCAGGTCGTATCACCTAGTCCTCGCGGACGCGAATCCACGAATTTTTATATTTTTCCTGGCTGTCTTTAATTTTCCAAGGGCCGTTAATTTTCATAGGTTATCTTATTCAAGCGATTTTAAATATTCAAATAAGGCCGGATGTAATGATGTAGTAAAATATCGCTTTACTTCAGTTGGTTTAATCCATTTTAATTCAACAAATTTTCCGCCAGCTTGTTCAAGACCGCTCTTTGGTTCGCATAAATAATAAATAGCGAGAAATTCTCTTTTTTCAGGATAAGTTTTTGCAAAGATAATTTGCTTAGTATCAACATCAATTCCGGTTTTAATCTTGATTTCGCGTTTTAAACAATCCTCTAAATCATTTTTATAACTAGGGCGGCCTCCGGGGAATGTCCAAGAAAGTTCTCTGATATTGGGATCATTTTCCCTGCGACCAATCAATATCATTTTTGTTTCAGGATTGTATAAAATGCCTAAGACATTGACTAAGAAAACGCCTTTGTCAAATTGAGGCCAATTTATATTATTCATATATTTTTATATTATTTTGATTAATTTAGACGAAACTTCACCTAATTCTTTTAAGCGAAAGCTCTTTTGACTTTCACTCTAAATTAGGCTAAAATTGCACTTATATTATATAATGAATATATGCAATCACAAATAGACGAAATTAAAAAAGAATACCAGGAAATTACCGACCAGCTCAGCTCCCCTGAGATTGTTTCTGATTCAAGAAAAATGGCAGAGCTTGGGAAAAGGCAGTCAGAACTTCAGGAAATAATTGTCCTAATAGCCAAATATGAAAAATTCGATAAGGAAATGAAGGAAAACGCGGAAATTGTTAATTCCGAAAACGAACCGGAACTTAAGGATATGGCTATGAATGAAAATATTAAGCTCTCTGTGGGGAAAGAAAAAGCCGAAAAAGAACTAGAGGCAATGCTGATTCCTAAAGACCCCAGCGATAGCAAGAATGTTATAGTGGAAATCCGAGCCGGCGCCGGAGGAGACGAATCCTCTCTTTTTGCCGCTACTCTTTTCAGGATGTACTCCAAATATGCTGAAAAAAACGGGTGGTCGGTTTCCATAATGAATTCCAATCAAACCGAACTTGGCGGTTTTAAGGAAGTAATCTTTGAAATTAATGGCAAAAATGTATTTGGCAAAATGAAATATGAATCGGGAGTGCATCGAGTCCAAAGAGTCCCGGAAACGGAAAAAGTCGGCAGGGTGCACACCTCCACCACCACTGTCGCCGTTCTTCCGGAAGCGGAAGAAGTAGAATTGAAAATAGCGGAAAAAGACCTCCGCATTGATACTTATTGTTCTTCCGGACCCGGCGGACAATCGGTAAATACCACCAAATCAGCTGTCAGAATCACTCATATTCCTACCGGACTTATTGTTTGTTGCCAAGATGAAAAATCCCAGATTAAAAATAAGGAAAAAGCCATGAAGGTAATGCGTTCCCGATTGCTCCAGGCGGAAGAAGAAAAAAAGGCCAAGGAGCTCGGAGATGAGCGAAAAAGCCAGATTGGAACCGGAGACCGCAGCGAAAAAATCAGGACTTACAATTTTCCCCAGGACCGAATTACCGACCACAGAATAAAAGAGTCTTGGAGCAATATAGAAACAATACTTAATGGAGGATTGGAACCGTTAATAAGCGCTCTGCAGGAAGAAGATATCAAAAGAAAGCTTAAAAAAGCTTAATTTTCAATGATCAATGATCAATTTACAATAAATTTACAATGAAAAAAATTTCAAACATTAAATAATTGAAAATTGAAAATTCATTGAAAATTGTAAATTGAAAATTGTAAATTACTGGTGGTTGCCATTAAAAATATTCTTAATAAATATTCCAAAAAACTCGACCGGCTGGATTTGGAATTAATAATCGCCTATGTTCTCGGCAAAAACCGGGAATTTGTTTTATCGCATCCGGAATATAAACTAAAAAAAACTCAAATCACAAATCTCAAATCACAAATCTCACGCCGAATAAATCATGAGCCACTGGCATACATTTTGGGAGAAAAAGAATTTTACGGACTTAAATTCAAAGTTAACAAAAATACTCTAATCCCCCGCCCTGAAACGGAAATGATGGTAACTCTCGCAATAAAAAAAATACTGGATACTAAATATGGAATCCTGGATACAAAAATTATTGACGTCGGAACTGGATCGGGAAATATACTAATTTCTCTGGCACATAGACTGGAACATAGATCATGCCTGCCCGCAATGCTTCGCATAGCAAAGCAGGTGGGGAACAAATATAAATTTTATGGCATCGACATTCACGGAAAAGCGTTAGCTGTTGCCAAACAAAATGCAAAAATACATAGATTAGACAAGAAAATAAAATTTCTGCGTGGAAATTTATTGAATCCGATTATATCTAATTTAAAATTTATATCTCATAATTCAAAATTAATAATTCTTGCCAATCTCCCCTATCTTTCGCCAGAAATATATTTTTCCTGTTCAAAAGATATTAAAAAATACGAGCCAAAATCAGCTTTAACAAGCCAAAAAGAAGGACTGGCGCATTATGAAAAGCTGTTTAAACAAATAATAGGATTAAAACAAAAATGCTCCATGCTCCATGCTTTATGTCTCATGGAGATAAGTCCCGAGCAAAAAGAAAAAATTACCAAACTAATTAGAAAATATTTTCCGAAAGCAAAAATGAAATTCTATAAGGATTTGAGCAGAAGATGGAGAATATGCGAGTTGAAAATTTTCAATGATCAATAATCAATTTACAATAAATTTACAATGACTTAATTTACAATGTTTAAAAGTTAATTAATAAAAAAATATAAAAATGAAAATTGTGAATTGAAAATTGAAAATTTAAAAAAATTTAAATTTTTTGACCTGTGGATAACTTTTTGCTATTGCATTTTAAAAAATATGCTTTATAATTATAAGTAATGGTTGATGAAATAAAAACAATTTCTTTATTGTAAAAATATCGGGGTGTGATAAAGCATTATCACGGAAATCAATCATAAAATATAAGAGTCGATAAAAACATAAACATAAAAGAATTTGTATAAATCTAAAAAGATTCAAAACGAATTCATTAGAAGGAGGTGAGCTAAAGTGGCAAAGAAGAAAAAAGCAAAAAAGAAAGCTAAGAAAAGAGGATAGTCTGTGACTAAGTTTTCTTTAGTTGATCCGGTATTTTCCGGGTCAAATATATCAAACCGAAAACCGCTCTTAACATGGGGTGGTTTTTGGTATTCTCTGCAAATTCGTAATTCGCAGACACCAGAAAACTACAACAGATTTAACGTTTTTTGTCTAGTTGACGCCAAAAAATGACCTTGTTAAAATTAAGAGACAACAAGGTTTTCGGCCTTGATGAGGAAACGGTTTCAACGAAAGCTGTACCTTGATAAGTTAATACTAAACGCCCGCCTATGCTTTTAAAGCTTTGGCGAGGCAAAGCTAGAAAGGATGGTGAAATAAATGGAAGATAAAGAAAAAGATAAGGAGGAAACTGACACGGAAGAAGGCACGAGTTGGCTAAGGGATAATCTTAGAATCATCATCAGCATAATAATCGTAGTAGCTATCGCTGGAGGAGTTTACTCTTATTCCAAGCGAAACCAAGCACCTGTTAACAAATCGGCTGAAGAGCAGGTTGCAGGAAATGAAGCAGCAACGGAAACCCAAGAAGGAAATGAAAATGCTGCTGCAGCACCGACTAAAGCAACTGTAAAAGCAGCAACCAGCCAGGAAACAGAAGGATCATTTATCGAAACTGCTGGAAAGGGAGATGGTCAAACGCATTTAGCTCGCAGAGCGCTAGCGAACTATCTCGAAAAAAATCCTGATTCCGGACTTACTGCTGAACATAAAATATATATCGAAGACTACCTTCGAAAAAATTCCGGATTTAAGGGAAGAGTCTATTCCGGAACCTCAGTAGAATTTTCTAAAGATTTAGTTAACAAAGCGATTGAGAGTTCTAAGAAGCTAAACGACAAACAACTCAAAAATCTTCATAAATACGCTGTCAGAGTGCCCTCATTGGCATGATTATTCAAAAAATGACAAAAACAAAAAGTTGTTTGCTCTTTCAAGGAAATTATATCCTTTCAATATCACAAAAACCCCGATAACTCGGGGTTTTTGCTATGTTCTGTTGAATAATCCCGATAAATCGGGATAATTTTGCAGAGCAAAATTTATTTAACAGGGTAAACTCTATCTCCAACTTCAATTCCATACTTATCCACCAGCCCCGCATTGATCTCCAAAACCCTGCTTACTTCAACCTGGGGAGTTATGGTTTTCAGGGAATCATGAGAAACATTTTTTGCTATATAAACTATTTCTTCTCCTTTTATCCAAATAATATCCAAATCGAATTTCATACCCTTCATCCAAAAAGTTTTTTTTCCTTCCTCGGAAAATTCAAAAAGCATTCCGCATTTCTCGCATAGGCTGTTCCGATTCCCTAATCCCTTGGACAGCTTATCGGAATTATCAACGATTTCGATTTTAAAATTATTTCCGTTAATTTTGATATTTTCCAATTTATTTCCGTATATTGAATGATCCCGGAAGAAGAAGCCTGAAAATATCAATGCGACTAAACAAAATGAAATTAACAGTAATTTTTTATATTTCATACAATCTGAAAGTTTTACGCTATTTTTTCATTTGAGCCAGCTTCCTGTTTAAAAACACAAGGACTGAAAGCATAATAATTGCCACCAGCGCCATGGTGATAATTTTTCCCATCGCCCTGGTATTTACCGCGATCAGCGCGATAAAAACTGTGACAGAAAAGAAAAATAAAGCTATCTTTTTTTGCGACCATCCCAAATCAAGCAGCTTATGATGAAGATGTCGATTATCCGATTTGAAGATAGAATTCCCGGATTTTATCCTTTCTGCCATCACCCACACGGCATCAATAATGGGAATTGCCATCACCAAAAGGGCAGTTGCTATTTTTGTTCCGGCAAAAATCGCTAAAGCTGCCAAAATAAACCCCATAAACATTGACCCGGAAGTTCCGGCCAAAATTTTTGAAGGATAAAAATTAAAAATTAAAAATCCGAGGATGGCTCCGGAAAGAGCCATTGCGATAATCGCCACCGGAGGCTGATTTACTTCCGGCTTAAGAGAAAGAAGAAAAATCGTAAGCGCTCCGATTAAGGATACCCCTCCGCTCAGCCCGTCTACTCCATCAATCCAATTCATAGAATTAATCATCAAAACAATCCAAAAAATCGCAAATAAAAAACTGGGAATAAGATATTTTCCCAGATTCAAAAACACTATTCCGCCAAGAGGATTAGTAATATATTCTACTCTCACCCCGATAATGAAAACCAAAATAGCAACCGCTATTTGAAATAATAGCTGGGTTTTCCAATCAAGCTCGAAAAAATCATCAATAATTCCGAAGACAAGAATGAAAATGGATGCCGCAATTACTCCCCAAAGCTTTTGAGAAATAACCAGATTTCCGTCTAAAAAAATAACTGCCAGAAATCCGATTATAATTGCCACTCCCCCAAGCCTGCAGACTTTTTCTTTTGTTTTTTTCCCAAATTTCCCGACTCCGATCTTGAGAAAACTGAATTTTTTACAAAGAAATAAAATCAGGCAAATAGTGCTTGCTGTGATCAGGAAAGAATAGAGAAATGGGGAAAAATAGAGAGAAATCATTTCTGAATTCAAGACTAAAAATTAAAAAATCCTATTTTTTGATTTTTTCTGTTACCCAAAACTCCCCAAAATATTTTTTAATCAAAATTCTGGTTTGGGAATCAACCGCCGGAATCGAACCAAGAGTTGGAGAAATAATTGGTATCAAAAACCATTGAAGAAACATATAAATATATTTTTTCTTGGAATATTTTTTCGGCCTCGGAGGAAGGAGAAAAAAGCTAAGGAACATTGAAGAAATAAGTCCGATCATTGCGAGCATCATAAGATACCTGGTAACCATCGGCAGATTATGCGCCAAGACGCTTTCATTAAATTTTGATCCCCCGAAAAACAGAGGGAGCCATCCTAAAAACGCCAGAATAAAAGCATTGGTTGCCCAAGAATGATGCCCTTCCAGCATTTCAAAGGCAACTTTTACTTTTTTCAGAATTTTTATTTTTTTGTCCGGCCATAAAGCTCTAATGATAACCGGAAAGTTTTCAATTCCGTAAGCCCAGCGCCTTTTTTGCTTATACTGGTTTTTAATTGTTTTCCAATAAGTTTTTGCCAAAACCGCATCCAAGGAAATGGGCAGATAAATCGGTTTCACTTCATATTTTCCGTGATAAAAAGCAAAGCATTTCCAGTAAATTATCGAATCTTCGCTGATCATATTTACCGGCCAAAATCCAACATCAACCAGAGTCTTGAAAGGTTCGCTGTGCGATGAAAAAGTCACCATTTCTTTCCTGGTGCTTTGAAACATATGCCAAAAAGAAGAACTGGTCACAATCACCCGGACGAAAGCATTGGTATCCCAGATATTATTATGATACATCGGGAGAGGCTGATAGGACTTCTGCATCCTTTTGGGGTCGGTGATGTAGGCGTATGTCAAAGCCGCAAAATATTCTTTATGGCAAACGCTATCACAATCGAAGTTGGAAAATATCACTTTTTCATAATCGATTTTTCTTTCGTCAAGATACTTCATCAGTTCTTTGGCCGCAAAAGTAGCATTCGAAGCCTTGCATTTAAGCTCGTCGTTCTTAACGATATGGGTGGTCACCAAAAAATCGCGAAATACTCCTTTAAACTTATCCTTTAGATAATTTATCTTTTTCATCCGTTTGTCTTCCGGCTCATTTTCCTCCGTTGCCAGCATTATTATTATCTGTTGGTTGGGAAAATTTCCATCCGCTATGGCTTGAATGGCAGGTTCAATGACTCCTACTCCTTCATTGGCTGTCGGTAAAAAAACTACATGCACAATTTCTCTCCAACTCCAAATTTTATCTTTTATCTTCCGAAGGTTTTTAACTTCAAGCTGATATTCTTTTAGTTTCGCTATTTCTCTTCTAACAATCATTTTTTCCTTCCAGTTCATTCCGTCCCCAAGAGTTTTCCGCATTAAACTTATTCTTTTTTCGAGATCATCGGAATATTTTTGGGGATCGGAAATGTTTTGGCATCTTTCCCACCAATTTATTTTTTTTCCTTCCCTAAGTTTTCTGTATGCCAAAATCGAATAAAAAGTTATGAAAATTGTCCGATAAATCCAATAAATATCAAATATGATAATAAAAACCGAAATCCAGATAGGCAATAAAAAAGAAAAAAATATCATTCCAAGCAAAGTTGCCCAGGTTAAAATTCCAGGAATAACTTCCAGCATTCTCTGAACTCTGCGTTCTTTGGGGATTTCAGTTTTGGGATTGGGAAAATTAAACATTTTAATAGTTTATCATCGTTAATCCTAAAATGGCGATAAGCGTTCCCGCCTGCACAAAAAAAGATGCCAGCAGAAATATATATCCAGCCAGCCTTTCTTTTCTCTGATAAAAAGTATAAGCCAGAATGGTATTAACTATTAAGAATATATTCGATATTATGGGCAAAAAATACACTTGCCACCAGTCGCCGATAACATCCACGCCGAGATAAACATTATAGTGAAGAACGATAGGAAGATCAACAGGACGAATATAATAAACGATAGCCCCCCAGCTGGCTAAATCCAAAAACAATGTTCCGATCAGGATCCATTGGACCAAAGCGCTTCTCCAAAATTCTTGGCTAAAAAAACCTGACAGCTTCCGTTTCAGGGTTTTTTTGTTTTTAAATTCAATTTTAGATTCATTTGCAAACATAACCCCCAAAATAATAAATTACAAATTCTATTCGATATCCGGTTTTTCCAGCTTCATTGGCTCGATACTTACTTCTCCTTCGGTTATTTTAGCAATATCTTTATCTATTTTTCTAAATTCATGATAGGCGTTGTTATAATGGCTGACGGTTGTCCCCATGCTAGTTCCCAATTTTTTCATGAAATCTTCATAACTCAAGATATGTTTCCCTAGCATTTCCACCCATTTCTTTATTTCCTTGGCGCTCTCCTCAATCTGAAGCGCCTTAAGACCCTGAAGAACAGTCTGAAGATATGCAAGAAAAGAAGTCGGCGAAACAATAATCACGTGTTTTTCCTTGAAAGCATACTCAATTAAATCACGGGTATTTACCTGAACCGCTCCGACCTTATTCACCAGCAAATCGTAATAAATTGCTTCGCTGGGAATAAACATAAAAGCGAAATCCATTGTTTTTTCTTCCGGCTTCACATATTTCGAAGTTTCATCAATTCGGAACTTTAAATCCTGCTTGAATTGCTTTTCCAATTTTTCCCGAGTTTCTGAATCGCTGGCATTCAGAATCCTCTCATAATTTTCCAGAGAAAACTTTGAATCAATCGGAATAATCTTGTCTTTTACAAAAACTACTGCGTCAACAATGGAACCGTCTTTGAAGGGATACTGCATCTGATAGGAATTGGGAGGCAAAACATTCTTGAGCGTTTCTTCCAGGAAATATTCGCCTAGTACTCCTCTTTGTTTCGGATTCTTAAGAATATCCTGAAGATTTTGAAGCTGGGAGGAAAAGTTAACTACTTGCTTGTTGGTTTCGTCCAGCTTTGTAAGCTTTTCAGTGATATTTTCAATAAGCCTGGCTGATTCGGCGTATTGCTTTTGATTAGTATGATGGGTTTCGGAAAGTTTCGTGTCCATCGCCCGGCGAAGCTCCCTGTTTTCATCCAGAAGCATCGCCAGTTTTTCTTGGATTACCACGGCCTCTTTCTCTCCTCCCTTGCCGTCAATCTTTTTCTTCACATCAAAAACAAGCCAAATGATAATAGCTAAAAGAACAATTGCTATGATAAAAGTTAAATACAACATTGAAATAGAAATACAATAATCAACTTTTGCTAATTCAAAATTCTATTTTTTAAGTCCTGCGATAAAAAGCTTTAGCCTGGGAATCTTGTTTACTACCTCGTCATGCGGACTCTCCAGAAAATCAAGCAGGAATCTATCGAGCATGTCTAATCTGTATTTAAACTCTTCTCCGCTCATAAGAACATAGCTGATTTCCTTTCCCACTTCCGCTTCAATATTGCCCATCAAATTTTTGAGTTTGGAGTGGCTTACGTTATTCGCCACCAAAACCATATCCGCCTTGCTTTTGGGATAATTCAAAAATACTCCGCTGATAAGCGCTAGTTTCACGTCGCCGATTGTTCTTATTTTTTTCAGACTGCTGCATTGAGGATAAATGTTTGATTTTATGAACAGCCCCTTAAGCTCAACCAGAAAGGGAAACTTCTGATTTAAAATATAGAATTTCTTTCCGCCTTTCTTTCTTTCCAGGGTAAATCTGTTTCGTCTTAATTCATTAAGAGCGTTCCTGGTTTGGGAAAGCTTAAGCATATTTTTTTCGCTGATATCCGCCGTTCTAAATTCCTGGTCGGGATTCATAAGAAAAAATCTAAGAAGCCTGGCTTTTGTTTTTGAACCGAACAAAAATTCTAATATTTGAGCCATAATCGTTGAAATTACTGGTTAATTTAGCTCCTCCTTTATATTTCAGTATACATCAACGCCCGAAAATATCAAATCTCAACTAGATTGCTTCTTGGCCTGAATTATTATATTATAGTAGTATAAAAGGCTTGGGGTTTCGGCCTGGAAACTCGCTTAAATATGGCAAGAAACAACGAAAAAGAAAAAATCTTCAGTATCCTGGAAAAAAATGTCAGTGTCATTTCGGCAGTTAACAACCCGAAGCTGGGTCCTAACTTGGATGTGTTTCGGCATTATCCAGAGAATATTCTTCTTCAAAATCTTGGAATTTTGACTGGATTCTTTAAAATTAACGACCCTAGCGAAGAATCCTCCTATATTGTCAATTTTCTTTCTTCGGTGCTTAAAAAAGAATACTACGCCAATCCGAAAAAAAATATTGAGAGCAGTTTTGATTCGGCGCTCCGGAAAGTCAATTTAGCTCTTTCGGAAATCGCCAAGGAAGGAAATGTCAACTGGCTTGGGAAAATAGACGGAGCTGTCTGCGTTCTGGAAAAAAACAATCTTCATTTCAGCGTATGCGGGAAGGCGAAAGTTTTCCTATTCAGAAACAAGATGTTTTCGGAAATAAGCGTTGATATGGCATCCGAAGAAGACGAGCCTAATCCCATTAAAACATTTGTAAATGTTTCCAGCGGACGCCTGGAGAAAGGAGACAAAATTTTAATCTGCGAAAATGACGTTTTTAAGGTTTTTTCGGAAGAAGAAATAAGAAAAGGAGCTCTTCGCTTTCCTGAAGAAAAATTTATCCAGTTTATCAAAACTGCGCTGATAAATAAGCTGGAAATCGTGGGAACGATTATTATCGATATCTTTGAAAAGGAAATGGTTAAGCCGGTTTCAGTTGAAAAAGATGAAAAAACTTATAATGTTTTCAGCAAAAAAGTTTTTGAGGAGAAAAAAACTGCTCTGCAAAGATTGCCGGAAATCTTGAAACAGGAAGAAAAAACCGACTACACCGACGGGAAAACGGGACATATTTACATCCAGGAAGAAAAAGACGGAGAGAGAAAGAAGGATGGCAATTTTGGCATTTTTTGGTTCAATTTTAAAGAAAAAATGGCCGATGCTTTCTTTTGGACAAAAAGCCGGACCCGAAAACAACTGATTTATTTAGGAAAAGCTCTAGGCAAAGCGAAAAACTCAATAGCTTCCGGCATAAAATCCAAGCTGGAAGAAAGAAAGCGCATTAAACTTGAAAAAACCGCGAAAAAAGCCGAAGAGGCCGCTCTTCGAATGGCTTCTTCTGCTAATAACATTTCCACCAGATTTTTTGAGGAAGAAAATAAGGAGGAAACGGAAAAGTTAGAAACATTTTCGCAGTCTCAGCCAGAGCAAACGGATTTTAAACTCGATATTAGCGAAAAGCAAAGCTCATTCCTGGAAAAATTGGCAAGACGCAAAGAGGAACTGGGAAGAATGGGAATGGGAGAAAAACCAGCGGAAGAAAAAGGACCGTCTTTTGCGCAGAAAATACTACCCCGCTTCGGCAAAGCGAAAAAGATTTTTTCTTCGTTCAGCAAAAAACAAAAACTTTCTGCTGTGGTTATTATACTCTTAATATTTATTGTCCCCTATGTTTTCCTGAAAATACAAGGAGCAATAAAATCAAGAAATGATACCCAGCAAACTCAGGAAAAAATTCCCGATTCAAAAGAAATTCTTTCTCAGGAAAAAAATATTGTATTTTTAGATAATCTGGAAAATGTTTTTGATATTCAGAATCCAAAAAGCGTAATGGTTCTTGGCGAGAAGATCGTCGCGATGAACGACAGCGAAATAGTCGTCAAAGACACGGATGGAAGCATAAATAAAACTTCTTGGTCTCAAGACTACGGCTCAATAAAATCAGCCGTTCCGATGAAAGACTTAAATCTGGCTTTGATTTATACCGACCAGGATAAAGTTATTTCTTTCTTTTCGGCTACTTCCCAGCTGACAGAAAACAAAATATCTACTCCAACCGGCTCAAAAATAACCGGCGTCGGAACCTACCTGACCTATCTTTATTTGCTCGATTCAAATAACAGCCAGATTTATCGCTATCCCCGAGCGGAAGGCGGATTCGGAGATAAAATAAACTGGCTCAAAGATAATCTGAATTTATCCGATGCTTTCGGACTGGCCATTGATGAAAATATCTATACTATAGTTAATGGAGAAGTTTTGAAAATATTCAAAGGACAAAGGCAGGATTTCAATCTCGAGAAAACCATTAACCCGATTAATCCAGATAGGATATTTACCGATGGCGATACCCAAAATATCTATGTTTTAGACAAAGCCAACGGAAGAATAATAAAATATTCAAAAGACGGAAGTCTTGTCGGCCAATACTTCCATAAAGATATTAAGAATGCTATCGATTTCGCGATGGACGAAAAAAACAGCAAAGCCTTCTTGATTGATTCGCAAAAAGTTTATTCGTTCAGCCTTTAACGAAAATATCGAGGTTAAACCTCGATATAGTATGACGATAGCGGCGTCTCAATAGAAATTTTAGCTCAAAATCAGAAAAAAATAAAAGGGTAAGTGCTTCTGCACTTACCCCGTTTTTTTGCTGCGAATCAGAAAGTAAACACGATCATCGTTCTTATCTTGTCCGTGGGCTTTGTTCCGCCATCATGCGAGACATCCCATTCGCGGGAAGCCCGCACAACGAATGCGATATTCTTGGTGAACTTATAGCCCACCAAAGGACCAACAAAATACCAATCGTGGTCCTTTTCAAAATAATGGATGTACTCCAGGTCCAATCCCGCAAATAACTTCTCATTTTTCGTCAGCGGGTATTTAACCTCCAGGAAACTGTCGATATAACTAGTGGTTTGAGCTTTAACCGCCCAATAGTGCCTGATATCCCAAAAGGTATGGAGCTTTCCAAACCCTTTTGAATACCAGAAGCCAGTCTGGACATAATCTGTGCCAGTGTCGTCACCGGAAAATCCGACCAGAGGATACAGTTCGCCCCACTTCTTTAGGTCTATTTTCCCAGTTACATAGGGGCTTCCTTGGAAATACCTCTCTTTTTTATCGGCGCTCATGACCAGGTCTACGCCGAGACCTATCCATTTGTACTGCACCCAAGCACAAACCTGCTGGGTCGCTGACACGTCTTTCCCTTTGGGAAAATTCACGTCATTTTTTAAAACCAAAAGGCCTGACCATTCCCCAGCAAAAGAAACACCACAGAAACACAACAGCATCCCCATAACGACAACAACAGTTACGATTGATCTCATTTTTTCCTCCTTTTAGCCGTTTTTTGTCAAATAACCGTCACTTTCTGACCATCGATCGATGGTATACTCAAACTCGGAAAAAGTCAAGTCGTAAAATATCGGAGTTGAACTTTGAAATGATAAAGTTATTTGCAAGATAATTCTCCCTCTTTTCTTTTTGGCAAAAGAAAAACAGAAGATAATAAATATCTTCTGTTTCAAAAATTACCTTAATAAAATGATATTATATTACTATATTCCCTACCCCGCTAGTTTTGAGCGGTCCATAATTTCCCGATTCACAATCTTCGCGTCTCTTCCATATTTAAGCCTCGAGAGCTCCTTGAGATGATTGGCTATTTCCTGGTCTCCGCTAGTCGGCGGATAAGTTTTAATATTGAAGGGCTTAGTTGATTCATTATTAATAAGAAGCTTCACGAAACAATTATAGTTGTCCACGTTCGTCAAGTCATTGGCAGTAAAAATAGGTATGAATTGTTTTTCCAGAAATTCAGCGTCTTCCGGCCCGACTCGGAATGATGCCAAAGACCCGACATTTCCAAAAACCGCTTTGGAAATTTGCTCGGTAAGCTGTCCGATGAATTGATGGGCAATAATAAGGTCGAGCCGATATTTTCTGGCTTCCGAAAGAATCTGGGAAATCGAATCCGTGGTGACATTCTGAAACTCGTCTATATAAAGATAGAAATCCTTCCTTTCCTCCTGGGAAATATCCACTCGGGAAAGCGCCGCCATCAAAAGTTTTCCGACAACCACCATTCCCAAGAGATGGCTGTTAATTTCTCCTATTTTCCCCTTTGACAGATTAATAATCAAAATTTTTCCTTCATTCATTATTTCTTTGAAATCAAGAGAGCTTTTCTGCTGGGCGATGATGGGACGCATCATATCATTGGCAATAAAAGTAGTGAGCTTGGAAGTGATGTAGGGAACCATATTTGCCAGCGCCGCTTCTCCCCCGGCCTTTTCCGCTTCTTTAATCCAAAAATCCCTAACGATTGGATTTTGTGATTTGGAAAGTTTCATTCTTCTGAACTCTTCGTCCGCTAAAACCTTGGAAATCTCCATCAGCGTCGAACCGGTTTCCGGATCATCCATAATAAGAAGCATCGCATTTCTCATATATTGTTCGAACATCGGACCTCCGGTCTGTCTTAGATCATATAATTTGTCAAAAATATTTATCATTTCATTGATGACAAAAGTTTTCTGTTCCGGCTTGCCCATATCATACTCAAGCATATTAAGCCCGAAAGGCCTTTCGACGTCGGAAGGATCAAAATACACTACGTCTTCCGCCCGTTCTTTGGGAACGGCTGTAAGGACATCTTCAGCAAAATCTCCATGAGGATCAATGACGCAAACTCCTTTGCCGCTGCGGACATCCTGCTTCGCCATTTCTTTGAGGAGGCTAGACTTACCGGTTCCGGTTTGTCCGACTATATACAAATGCCTTCTGCGATCCTCCTGGGTCATTCTGATTTCTGATTTTGTTCCCCGATAATCATTGTAGCCTAAAAGCACTCCTTCTTTGGGAAGGCTGGGAGGAGGAGCGGCCGCTCCGGCTTTCAGCCATTTGATTTTAGGGGTTTCGGTAGTAGAAATTGGAAAATGAAAAATGCTAGCAATTTCCGCCGTACTCAAAATGATAGCGTGTTCTTCGTCGAAGTTTCGAAAAATATAATCAAAAGCAACCCTTTTCCCTTTCACTCTTTTTTGCACCTGAAAAAAGTTAATATCCGAATTTTCAAATTGGGAAAATGCATTTTCCAGGTGAGCCAAAAGTTCATCTGCTCTTTCCTGGCTTTCCGCCGAAGCGACCAGCCTCACGTTGGCTTTAAATCCGGATAGGTTTGATTTTCCCTCGATTGATTTAACAAGTTCCTGCTCTTCCGGAGTAAGCTGGACAGTTTTTTCGCTTTCCGAAATTTTTCCGTCTTTTCCAGAAGCCACTTGCATAATATTTCCCAGTCCTTTCCCGATTCCTTTTCCTACGGAATGCATAGCTGATTTTGAGAAAACGTCATTAAGTCTTTTGCCTTGTTGCATTTCTCGAGCAACAGTTCTTCCTTCTGCTCTCCACCCCAGTCCTGCCGGAGAAATGACGATCTGAATCGCCGCTCCTTCCTTGCTCTCATCCAATTTGCTCAAGGAATTTGAAATTTCGCTTAGCGGATCAACTTCCATTGTCTGATAAGTGCGAAGCGGAAGAATATATTTATTTTTAAGTTTAAGTGTTGCCGCAGAGGTAAAATTTCCGGGATAGAAAATCGTGTAATCGGTAATTTTTTCTATTAAAGCGTTCGGAAAAAAACTTAAAACCTGTTTTTCGATTCTTTCCCTGAATTTTTTGGGAACAGAAAGATAGAAAAAAATTTCTTCCTTTCCCGCCGGATTGGTAATTTCCATAGAAATATGAGGATATCCGTAGAAAATTTGCTGGAAAATTCCCATATTCTTCTTGATGCTGGAGAGCGAAAGGAGAAGCTGCTCCATGGATCCGATTTCTCCTTTCCAGGCATCCTGCTCCGGAGAACGGTCTTCCTCTCTTTTGTATATTTTGGAAACCCTCACGACTTCCAAATCGGAATTGACCGACCTTTTAATTTGGATCCTGAAATTTAAGAAGCTTCGCAACATCACATACGCTCCGCTCAAAAAGCAGGCAATTCCGAAAATAAAAGCTAGGGGAGCGAAAATAATATTTAAATCAAACATAGTTTAAAATGCAAATCTTAAAATGAAAAATTACAAATCAAAATTAAAAAATAATTCTAATTTAAAATAATTTTAGCATTTTACATTGTCATTTTTATTTTTGATTTTTTAACTTTTAATTTTCATCTATCAATCCCTTTTTAAGCAAAGCTTCGTGAAGCTCGTCTGATAAAAGTTTATCATGAAACATGTCCAAAACATAGTTATCCTCCAGATGTTTGGCAACTTTCACCGCGTGAACCACTCCTTTGTTAAAAGCAATATCCACCAAATGCTGAATCTGGCTTTCCGCATCCTGCTTTTCAATGGTTTTGGCGGCATCGCTTTTGATATCGTCCTCGGTAGAATCTGATACTTGCTGGGATTTTACCTTGGATAGAATTTTGTTATAAGTGCTGTCTTTTTCAGCCGAAATGGTTTCCGAAATGGTTTCCTTGGCAACTTCTTCTTCGGGATTAAAAACTGGTTTTTCTGCTTTATTCCCATCCTTATTTTCCATCTTGCTCACTTCTCCGAATTTTGAAGCCAGATCAAGATCTTTTTCATCAACTGGTTCGAGATTACTCATAATATTATAATTTTAAAGAATTAACGCCCTGCTTCATTTCCTCCTTAAATTCATCCACTACTTTTTGCACCAGTTGGTCGTAATTGTTGATTTTAGACTTCAAAAATTCTTCCATTTGTTCCGGAGTGGCATTTCCTCCCTCGACCAGCTTTTGATATTCGTCTTTTCCCAAGTCATCCAATTTCTCTGTTGTTTCCAAAAATATCCTCTTAAGCAGAACTTCTGTCATTTTAATTATCAGTTCTTCCTGCTTGTCCTGGGAAATGCCGGCCAGCCCCAGTTCTTCCATCAATGTTTTTTGAATTTGATTCTGATCCATAGTTTTAAAATAGATTTAAAAAAATTAGAATTATAATCTTAAAATCTTCTGCCCATAGCCATTCTGGATGTTCTGCCAATCCATTTGAAAATTTGCTCATCTCTTCTCGGATATGCGGACCTGCCAAAACTATCAACCAATCTTCTGTGATAATCAATCAGATGGCGCCTTGCCTCCATATTTATTCTCGGATTATGCCTTGCTTCTGAAAAAGTCATATTTTTAATTTCTTTCCAGTAATGGATATTTCCTCCCGAGACATGATTAATCGAGGTCCGGATGGCATTATGAATATTGTCAACGCCTGAAGATTCAGGGAGGGGCGGCGCAGAATTGGCAACCTCGAGCGTTTTATCGGCATTTTCAATAGGAGGAATTTCGGAGGGACGATATTCGGGAAGATCGCCAAAACCTTTTGAATCATTTATATCAACTATTTTTTCTCCGCTGGAATCAAGTTTTATCCAGGCTTTTTCATGAACAAGGCTTCCATCTTTCAACCCATGATTATGCGCATATTCTTGCGCCATTAGGTGAGCCTTTCCCCCGGCTTCTTCCGCACTCATTCCGCTTCCCTTAAAATGATCTATCAGAGTTCTTTCAACGCTACTTCCTTTGCCGATTACCTGGAGTTCCCGTAAATTTTCCTCCGGAACGTTAGTGCCCATTACATTATTTAAATTGGAAGGAGTTTTTCCGTGAACCGGAATTTCATGATGTCCGAGACCGAGCATTCCGGCTATCTTATGAAAACCATAGGACAATGCCCCGGAACCGACAATTGTTCCGGCCATAATTCCATATCCCATATGCCTAAAATTGGCATTCTTTATTTTATTTATTTTATTGTCTTCATCCTTGATATCTCTATTGATATGTTCAATTATTAATTTAATTTTTTCTTCTTCACTTAATCTTTTTATATTTTTTTCCAAATCTTTCATTTCTTTCTGCATATTTTCCTCTGTTTTTTTCTTTCCTCTGGCTTCAAAAGCCAGCGATACCGTAGTTCCCGTAACTACTCCAATAAACATTCTTCTGGCCATAGCGGCTGATCCGACAAATCCGGCCACAGCTGCTCCGGCATATCCGGCACTAAGAGCAGCAATGCCGAACGCTGCGCCAATAGCAATTTTTTTAGATAAGGGAAGTTTTTTATACCTTTCGACCAATTCCATACTGTGATTCTTGATGAAACCGGAGAATCTTCCTTCCTGATTTTCAATTTTTACCTGAAAATTGCCGTCTGCAATATTGGTATTGGCCTCTACTTGAAATATTTTTGCAATATCTAAAAGTTCCTTGTCTGAAGCATTTCTAAATTTTGCATCTTCAATAAGAGCGCTTTTATATTGCATTAAAGCGTCATCATAATAGGCGCGGTATTCCGCCACTTCTTTGTCTCTTTCGAAATTTTTACCCTCTTTTTCTTTATCTCTTTTGAGACTATTAAAATAATCCCAAACTCTTTTGAGCGAATTTTTCTTTTTATATTCAAATTCCAAATATTCTTTTCTTCTTTTTTCCACTTCTTGTTTCAATTCTTCTATTTTCCCCGTTTCTTTTCCTTCTGTTCCTCTTATCTTCCTGCCCCCACTTTCCTTTTCGAAAAAATCAATAAGCTTTTCGTGGGTTAATTTGCCATCATCGCTTTTCTCCTTTAAAATTTCTTCCAGTTTTTCCTTCCCGGTCATTATCTGAAGGACTTCTTCCAGCGTCATTTTCATTGGCTCTGGTTTGCCTACTCTTTTTTCGGTAATCCACATTGTCTTCCTTAAATTTTTTCCTTGAGAAAACTTATCAGTAATCTCATTTTCGGAAGTCATCCAAAAATCTCCTCTTTCCGGATTCCAAACGATATAAGTATTGGCGCCATACGCCCGGACAGCTTCAAAATCCTTTCTTACCTTTCCTCCAATATCAACAACTACTTTTCCATATTTATCCAAATTAAGAATGAATCCTTCCTTCGTCAAATTTTCCAGTTCTTTATGCAAATTTATTGCCCGACTATATTGTTCTTTGCTTCTATCTTTCAATCCGTATTTTACTAATTCTCTATCGCTTAATTCTCTTTCCGGATCCGGATTATCACTTCTGAAGAAATCATACAGTTCATTGAATTTAATAAATCTGCTAAGTCCTCTTATTGTTCTCCAGGAATTTTTGTAGTAGCTGTCTACATCAACATCGATCGCATTATCCGCTTCATTGATATATTTTATCACTTTTTCCATCGTCTCATCTTCCTTCAAAAACCCCATTTTCACCAAAAGTTCATACGTTCTGGCAGCAGTTGAAATGTTGTTGGGAGAATTTTCTCCGTGATGGTCAATATATAAGCTTCCATTTTCTTTGTCATAGACTACTCCTTCAACGTTTGATGTATCCAGCATTGTTTTCCCTTTGACAGATTCTCCTGGTGCTACTCGCTCCAGATAATCCAAGCTTAGCCCAGCTTTTTTAAGCAATGCTTCGCATGATTTTGAATCCAAATCCCCGCCCTTAGCATCTAAGATATATTCCTTCTTATTGTTGTCCCACACAATCGTTCCGTGGGTAACAAAATCCGTCCACAGCTGCCTGGCCTTTTTCAGAAATTTTTCGTCTCCTTCTTCTCTTGTTTTGGCATTAATATCTTCATATCCGTGGACTAAATTTCCATTCACATCTTTGCTCCGGTTTCTTATTTTATCTATTATTTTCTCCGAAGCTTTTCTGGACACGTCAAAATATTTTCCGGTTTCATCTATTTCGCCTGTTATTTCCTTGATTTCATTTTCAAGTTCTTTTATTTTTCCTTTTTTCCCCTTTTTCCCTTCGCACTCTTTCAACTTCGTTTTTTTAGACAAAAGCATTTTTTTTAGCTCATCTAACTTCGCTTCCATAATTTCCGGAGTAGGGGGAGCTTTTTCTTTTTTATCCGCGGCTTTGGGAGCCGGAGATGGAACATTTTCTTTTATGACTGGAGATTTTCTTTCTTTATGAATATTTAACAGTTTTTTTAATTCATCCAATGAAACTTTTTCCGGAGCATTTTTCTTGCCGTTAATGGTCTTTTCAACGGTAACTTCTTGCGCTTTATTAAAACTCTTGATAATCAGGCTGTTGCCATCTTGGTCAAAAAGTTCAACGCCAAATTTAAAGCCAAGACTTTTTATTTTTCTCTCAAAATCTCTTTCGGTAATTTTATTTTCTGGATTCGATCTTTTAAGCATACTTGACCCTTTTTTACTTTTAACAAATTCTTTTTCTGATAAAGATTTTCCGAACGGAACCGGATCTCTTTTTCCCTCTTCGGATTTTTTAGCTCCCGCGCCAAGGCTTTGGAACTTGTTTGTTTTTTCCGGCACGCTTGAAATTTTGTCCTTTCTATTAAAAGCATCTCCTGCTTTAAAAGCAATTCTTGCGATATCTTCTACTGTTTTTTCTACTTCCTCATCGCTCATTCTTGGTTCTGCTTTAATCACATCCATTGCTTCTTTTTTAAGTTTTCCCGTTTGTTTGTTTTCAGGCTTTTTTTCTAGAAGTTCTTTTTTCACATTAAGACTTCTGGGTAAAACAAAATCAACGGACTCTTGATTCCCTTTGGCTTCTCTGATTTCTCCTCTCAGCCGCCTGTTTATTCCCTTTCTTGAATCTTTTCTGTGCTCCGATCCAACCATATAAATAACATCGAAAATTATTGTTTTCTTTGTTTTCTTCGCGCTGTTTTTATGCTATAATTATACCACAATCAGACAAATTTATAAATTGATTTATTTACAATAAAAAACATGAAAAAATATCAGATATTTGCCACATCGTCAGTTTTTTTGATATTAGCTAATTACTGGCATATTATAAGCAATGCTCCGCGTATCCCTCGCTTTTTTGATTATATTGCTTATGGATTCTTTATTTTTGGAATATTTAAAATAATCAGAGACAAGAAAAAGAAAATATCTTGATTGATAATTTGCTATTCCAAAAAATATGCGCATATTCCTCGAAAAACATTACAAAATATTAATCGCACTGATACTGGGGTTTATGTTTGTCGTGTCAGTTTTAAATGCCAAGAATGATAGTGCCATTTTCGATGAAACTGCCCACATCGGAGCCGCGTATAGTTATGTTACCCAACATGAAATTCGGCTCAACCCGGAACATCCTCCGCTTATTAAGGATCTGGCTGGAATTCCTCTGCTTTTCATGAATCTAAAATTTGACACTTCCTTGCCCTTTTGGACTGGAGAGCTTCCAAAAAAATGGGATGACGGACAATGGCTGGCGGGAAGACATTTACTTTACGAGGTTGGAAACAACGCGGACCAAATACTCTTTTGGGCACGCTTCCCGGTTATTCTTATCTCTTTGCTTTTGGGACTTTTTATTTTCAAGTGGACGAGAGAACTAGCCGGAAAATTGGCCGGACTTTTTGCTCTGGCGCTTTACGCTTTTGATCCGAATATTTTGGGACACAACCATTACGTCACTACCGATATCGGAATCGCTGCCTTCACGGTTTTTTCTTTTTATTACTTTATAAAATTTATCAAAAGCCCGACTTGGAAAAATGTGCTATTGGGAGGATTATTCGTGGGACTTTTGCAACTCGCTAAATTTTCTTCTCTCATGGCTTTTCCTATTTTCGGAATAATTCTGGTTGTTTACCCGCTAGTAAAAATGTCTGAAGGAAAAAGCAGAATTAAAATGCTGGGGGAATATCTCGGAAAAGGAGTACTGGCATTCTCTATTTCGATTGTAGTTGTTTGGATCGCCTATTTTGCCAACACTTTCCATATGACTAAAGAAACAATGTCCCAGTCGATTGATTCTAATTTTTCCCAAAGCGACACTAATGTTAAAACTATCTATACCAACAAGGTGCTTCATTTACTAAATGGAAATTCCCTAACTCGCCCGCTTTCGACTTATGGAATCGGAATAGGATATGTTTTCCGCCGAGTGGCCGGAGGAAATGGTTCCTATTTCCTCGGACATGTTTCCAGCCAGGCTTCCCGCGCTTATTTCCCGACTGTTTTTGCTATTAAAGAACCGTTCATCAGCCTGTTTTTGATGGCTGCGGCCTTATTACTAGTACTTGCTTCTGCATTAAAATCTCTCCGAATCGGAGGCGAAAAAATTTTGAAGAATGTGTTTGAAAAGACAAAGGAATACGTGAGGACTAATATCGCTTCAGTTTCTATCGGATCTTTTATTGTTCTTTATTCGTACTTAAGCATTACCGGAAACTTGAATATCGGGCTTCGCCACCTCTTCCCTATTTTCCCTTTCGCTTTTATTCTTACCGCTAAAGTTATTTTTGATTTCATCAAGAACCGGCAGGAAGAGCGTACTAAGAAAATACTTTACTTTTTCATTATCATTCTTTCGGCAGTTCTGGCTGTTCAGACTGCCTTGGCTTATCCGAATTACCTGTCCTACTTCAATGAATCTGTCGGTGGTCCAAAAAATGGATACCAATACGTGACTAATTCCAATGCCGACTGGGGACAGGACCTGAAACGACTAAAAGTTTTTCTGGATGAACACCCGGAAATAAAAAATGTCCGCGTCGATTATTTCGGCGGAGGAGATATTGAATATTATCTGGGAAGCGAATATCAGACCTGGTGGGACAGCAAGCGTCCGATTGAAAAAGGCTGGTATGCCATTTCCACCGGTTTTTTACAGGGAAGCATTTACGGCGATGATAAAACGGCTGAAAACAGCTACCGTTGGCTCGCCGGAATAAAACCGGATTATCAAGTAGGAACTTCAATACTGATTTACAATGTCAAGTAAGCTTGGATAATAGAAGCCCCGATTATATCGGGGTTTTTTATTTCAAAAATGAATGCTGCGCATTATTCCTATTATCCAATGAAAGATTGAATCTTTGATAATGATAGTCGTTAAGGCTCCGGCAAAAATAAAAGGAACGAAAGGGAATGTTTTAAAAATCTCTATTTCCGTTATATTTTCTTTTACAAAAAATTCTTTGACGGCTTTAATTTGATGTTCCAAAAGCCCGTCGGGATATATCCTTCCTAGACGCTCCTGGAAGCCATTTTTATCTTTAATTCTTATGAAACTGCTTTGGGTTAATACCATATTGGCGGAAATATCTTTAGTTTTCACCATTTTTCTTTCAGATTGGCCGGATAAATTTAACAGCTTTATGAGCAAATTTATAAGCGCCATATAGAATGCGAAGGTGGCCAGCTGTTTGCCGAATAAAGCCAGAGAGAAATTTTTAAGAAAGAAAAACGTATACAAAGTATATCCGACTTCTATTGCCAGAAACAAAAATAGCAATAATTTTCTTTTCTTGAGAAGATTGCGCAACGGATTGAGTATAACAAAAGCCCCGACGTAAAAAAGGACAGGGAGATAGTCCGAATACCTTATCTGGATAAGGCGCAAAGAAGATCCGACTAGGAAAGTAATATAATAAACCGCCGCATAAGCAACAAAAATATAAAGGCTGATTTTTCCGGACTTGGATTTCAGAAACGTGATAAGGTTGCTGATTTTCAGATATTTGAATCTAAACTTTGCTAAAAAAGAAATCAGGATATAAAAAATATAAATGATGTAAGTATTCAAGAGAAAAGTAAAGGACGGGAAATATGGCATCCGGCTATTCTGATAAACTGTCAGCGGAATTAAAAAAGTGAAAAGTATGAAGATTTTAGAATCAGCTGCCGCCCAAAAATCATATTTCCAAAAAGCGAAACCTACCACAAACGAAATAGCCAGATTGATTAAAAGTTCAAAAAAATATCTTAGATTAAGATAATGAGAACCGGCAATCGGAAATATGTAAATAAAAAAAACTGAGAAAGCAAACAGCAGAGTATTGGCAATTATTCCGAAAGTGTAGCCGTTGCGGATAAGGCTATTGCGCACTTTTCCGGTTTTGATATCAAAAAGGCTTGCCCGAAAACCAACCCACAAGATTGCCGGAACGAATATAATCAGCAGAAAATAATCTTTGATTTGTGTCATTTTTTCTTTTCACCCCCACACCGGAATATCCTACACGTAAGCGCGTGAATAAATAGCTTTAAACACGAAGCTTATTGATCTGATGCTTTAGGACGTAAGCTTGTGGTGTGGGGGTTTATTGATTGAAATCCTCTTAATCGGATGATGGAAATTATTATCAGTCTTAATGCTGATTTTTTCCCGTACCGGAGAAATTCCGCTTTCCCCCATATGCTTTAAATATAATTTATGGATTCCGAGACAATACTTCTTATAATTGCATCTCGAGCAAGCTTCGATAAAGGCAACCTCGTAATCGGGAAGAGTGCGCCAGGTATATGGCCACAATTCTATCGGAATAGCACAAAGCGGAAAATGATATAGTCTAGCCTTTTTGAAAGCAATGAGCGCCGGAACCATTTTTTCAAGGATAGGCTTGAAATCGGAGAATTTTACTCCGACTTTTTTTATGTTCCTGATAGCGCGTCCTTCCATTTCAATGAAAATAAAAGCTACCCTATCTACTGAAGGAAATCTTTTTTCGATAAAGGATAAAAACTCTCCGCATTTTTTATAGTTAATCTTCGAAATGACCGCCCTGATTTCTACTTCTTGTCCGGATTTTCTGTATTTTATTATATTTTTAATGCCTTTGCAGGCCTGATCAAAGCTTCCCGGCGTTCCGGTAATCTCGTCGTGTATTTCAGCGTTCGGACCATGAAGCGAAACTGCCATGGATAAATTGTTGATTGCGGAAAGCATCCGCGGCAGACTTTCGTAGCACAGGGTTCTTCCGTTTGTCAGAAGCATGATTTTAAGATTCGGAAAGTTCCTGTTTATATACTTTAAAATATCAATAAACCGGGGATGAAGAGTCGGTTCTCCCCCGCTTAAATACAAAATATCTCCGCCTAGAAGCTCGCTCTTTTTTTTATCCAGCCGTTCAATAATTGAATCAAAATCGTAATCATATCCTCCGTCCCAAGCCGGCCAAGGCCGTTCCGGATTGGTGCACATCAAACACCGATTGTTGCATTTGTCCCAGACACAAATATCTAATCCCATATTCATAAATCTTAAATAATTGGCTTTAATTCCTTGTCTCCGTAATGTTTAATATAGGTTTTCCATATTCCCTCGCATTGGCTATTCAGACGGCATTTGCTACAGCGAGTTGCTTTTTCTCTTCCGGCCAAAGCGCGGGATTCTTCAACGGAAAAATTATTAAAATCGGGAGCAATGTGTTCGGTGTGGAATCGTTTTACTTCATATAACTCGCTTATCTGACCAAGATAATTCTCAAAATAGCAAAGCGGAACATACCGAATGTGCCAATGCTGAGCCCGATTCCTGCCGATGTCCAGAGTTTTTCTTACATAAGAAGCAACTTCGGAAATTTTTGGAACTAATTGATTGAAATTTATTTTTGCTCCTCCGTGATTGGAATCGACAAAAATGAATTCCGAGTTTCTGATTCCAAGATTGAAAATAAACGAACCGATTTTTGGCAAAACTTTATAATTCTGTTTTACAATCGTTGTGTTTGATCCGATATTCTTGAATTTGAGTTTTTTAAAATTAGCCAGTCCCTGGAGAAGCTGATCGAAACTTCCCGGAGACTGGGTCAATTGATCATGCAGATGCGCAGTATGTCCATGAATGGAAAAAACGATATCCGTAAGCCCCGCGTCAATCATCCGCTTGGTAAATTCGGGATAGGAAAACATCCGGCCGTTAGTAGCCATCATGATGGTTTTAAATCCGGCTCTTTTCGCAAAACGCAATATCGAAAGAGCGTCTTCTCTGATGCTAAACTCTCCTCCGATAAGCTCGAGATAGGTCGAACCCCGCTTCCGCGCTTCAGTTATTTCGTTCTTAATATCTTTAGCGTTTTTTCCCTGAACATGCCGGCGTTCGGAATTAATGCAAAAGATGCATTGATTATTACACTGATAGGTAGTGAAAATGACGGTTTTTTTTATCATATTGTTATCGAACAATCGGAATTTTTTAAGCAAACCTTCTATTTATCTGCGGCTTAGCCTTAAATAACCCTAAATCAATATAGGGCTTGGTGATTCCCTTGCACGCTTTGTTGAATATGCACGAACGGCATTTTTTATCTTTTGCCAAAATACGGTAGGCGGCGATTATTTCTCCTCTGATTATTTTCGTATCTATCGGCTTATTTTTGAAATGATCGTATCCCTTGTAGGATAATTCGCTCCTGAAGCTGACATTTTTGATTCCGGGCGCCAAACAAAAAGGGATGTCATGAAGACGCAACAGTGATACACCC
>Ga0214473_10001176_pt1 | contig 35414 bp, 29 predicted proteins | sample RVTome_7_FD_203509 | JGI IMG/M metagenome (GOLD analysis project Ga0214473, IMG submission 203509) | Soil microbial communities from uranium-contaminated site in the Upper Colorado River Basin, Wyoming, United States - RVT98D197 | ecosystem: Environmental > Terrestrial > Soil > Contaminated >... | reverse complement strand
GAGCACGGGGGCGGGAAACTCCTGCTCATTCTGAGTTCCCCAGGCGGTATCGGCTTGGCCGCCGAAAGGATTGTCCATGTGTGTCGCGAATACTCTGGAGGCGACTTCGAGGTTGTGGTGCCTCACATGGCAAAATCGGCAGCCACCCTGATATGCTTTGGTGCTTCCCGTATTCACATGAGTCCGACGGCAGAACTGGGGCCAGTTGACCCACAAGTAAAACACCGAAAGAGAGATGCGGGAAGAGCTGTGCCGATATCCGCAGAGGAATATGTTAGATCATACGATCAGTTGATGGAGAAGGCGGTATCTGGAAAGGCCAAACAATTAGAGCCGATCATGCAACAACTCATGTGGTATGACGCAAGATACATAGAACAGTTACGGTCGTGGCAGGAACTAGCTGCCAGTATATCCGTGAAACTCCTCAAATCGGGGATGATGGCGAAGCTTTCCAAGGTAGAGATAAAGAAGCGCATAGCCCCCTTCTTGCTACAGAAACAGACTCGCTCGCATGGCCGTATGATTACTATGAGCGAGGCCATGAAATGTGGGTTGAACATCAATAAGATCGAATTGCGTTCGGAGATATGGAATTGGATTTGGGAACTCTACATCAGGGCCGACTGTGTGGTGTCCACTCGCTGCTCCAAGATTCTCGAATCCTCTATGTCGAGCCTAAGTGCTCCGGGAGTGCAAGATGAACCAGAAGAAGAATAACGATATACGACGTGCAAAAAGGTCGCTAAGGGAAATACTGAAACGTATCGAACCGTATGTGCCGAAACCGTCCGAGTTGGATCCAGAGAAACCACCGAAGTGGGAGGTTATCACTGAGGATGCGTTTCCACAAACGTCATCTGTAAAACGTGCTCGGACTACCCGACAGTGCGGGAGTTGCAATGAGATTTCCGAAAACTTTGTTCGGATTTTAGTTGACAATCCTTGACCGATCAAGCATCGTGGTCTGTATGAATAGGCTGACCAAAGACGAGTGAGTTCGGGTAATTGCAGCCCTGGTCGATGGCAACTCAGTTCGGGCCACCGTGCGTATGACTGGCATAGCCAAGAACACGGTGGCCAAGTTGTTGTGTGACATCGGCAAGGTCTGCGAAGAATACCATGAGCGCAGACGGAGAAGGTGTGCATGGCACACCCTACGAGACTCACCACGGCACGGACGCCGCGGGAGCGAATCATCCATCATCAATAATCAATCATCCATGCCTGTCAGGCCACGTCGGCCAAGCCCAGGGAGCCGCCGAATTTGGCTAAGAGGGCTCGGCGGATGTTGTAGTGCTCGGGCTGGGTCAGGGCGGGGTCCTTGTTGACCAGCTCGAAGGCGTGACGACGGGCCATCACGAGCAGGTCGTAGTCGTCGACGATGTTGGTGATCTTGAGGTCGGGCAGGCCGTGCTGGCGGGCGCTGAACAGCTCGCCCGGGCCCCGGATGCGAAGGTCCTGCTCGGCAATCTCGAAGCCGTCGTTCGTCCGCGTCATCACTTCGAGCCGGCTGCGGGCGGCCTCGTTGTCCGTCTCGGCGAACAGCAGGCAGAAGGACTTGGACTCGCCCCGCCCGATGCGGCCGCGAAGCTGGTGCAACTGGGCCAGGCCGAAGCGGTCGGCCGCCTCGATCACCATGACCGTCGCGTTGGGCACGTCGACGCCGACCTCGACTACAACCGTGGACACGAGGACGTCGATGGTGCCCTTGCGGAAGTCAGCCATGATGCTTTGCTTGTCGGCCGAGGACATTTGCCCGTGCAGCAGCGCGACGTTGAAGCCGGGGAAGACCCGTACGGAAAGCTCCTTCCAGCCGTCGGTGGCCGCCTGGGTTTCCTGCCCGGTCTCCTCGACGGCGGAGATGCGCGGATAGACGAAGTACGCCTGCTTCCTGGTCTTGAGCAGTCCGCGAATGAAGTCGTAGGCCTTCCGGCGGTCGCGCGGGTCCACCCAGCGGGTGACGACCGAGCCGCGGCCGGGAGGACCCTGCTTGATCACGGAGACATCGAGGTCGCCGAACGCCGTCATGGCCAGCGTCCGCGGGATGGGCGTGGCGGTCATGACGAGGCAGTGCGGGGCGCAGTCTTTGCGGAGCTCGGCCCGCTGGTGGACGCCGAATTTGTGCTGCTCGTCGATGACAACGAGGCCCAGGTTGTGGAACTCGATGTCCTTTTGCAGCAGCGCGACGGTGCCGACGACAATGTCGATCTCGCCCTGCTTGATTTGCGTGAGAATCTCCTCGCGTTTGGCGCCTGTCAGACCGCCGGTGATGAGGACGCGGCGGACCTGGCTGTTCTTGAGGTACCGTTCCATGCTGAGGAAGTGCTGCGAGGCGAGGATTTCCGTGGGGGCCATGATGGCGGCCTGGGTCTTGTTGGCGATAGCCAGCAGCGCGGCGTAGAGAGCGACGACCGTTTTGCCCGAGCCGACGTCGCCCTGTAACAGCCGATTCATCGGCGTCGTGCGCTTCATGTCCTCGGCGATCTCCGCGATGCAGGCGTTCTGGTCGTTCGTGAGCAGGAAGGGGAAGCGTTTGCGAATCCGGCTGTCGATCTCGTCGGTTAGGGTGCACGCCGTGGCGTACGAATAGTGCTGCGTGCGATACCGGCGGAGGGCCAACCCGAGCTGCATGAGGAACAGCTCATCGTATTTGAGCCTTCGCTTGGCGGCGGCGAGCTTCTCCTCGTCCGGCGGCATGTGAATCCAGGCGAACGCCTCCTTGCGGCCGATCAGGTTTGCCTCCCTGAGGAAGGACTCATCATAGAACTCGCTGACGAGTTCATCGACGCGCCCCAGAAACTGCAGGACAATTCCCTTGATCTGCCGGCTGCTCAGCCGGGCGGTCGCGGCGTAAACTCCGCCGCTGAAGTACTTCTCGGATTCCGCGTGCTTCTCGTCGAGGACCATGAACTTGGGATTGGCCATCTGGATTTGGTGCTTATAGATCGCCGCCTTGCCGGAAGCCATGAGCACCTGGCCCAACTGGATCTGGTCGCGCAGGTAGCCGCCGTGGAACCAGACGATCCGGCAGACGCCCGTGTCGTCGCTGACCATCACCTCCAGCAGCGGCTGGCGGCGGTGCTGCTGGAAATCGATGGACTCGACGAGGCCAACGATTGTGGCCGGCTCGTTCGCCCGCATCTGCGAGATTTTGATACGCCCCGGCGCGAAGATCCAGTCTCGCGGGAAATACTCCAGCAGATCGCCGACGGTCTGCACGCCGAGCTTCTCGAAAATCGCCGCCCGCGCCGGCCCGACCCCCTTGACGTACTGCACCGGCGTCGTGAGCGTTAGGCTCTCCTTGCCCTGAACTTCTCTGGAAACCGAACCTTGCATATCCCCGACAGCTTTCGATTCCACAACTGCATCCAACCCCGTTTTCACTACATTCGACGATTCTACCTGGTTCATGGTCTATTGACCAGTCCATTCAGGTGGGGAAGCCGTGTTTGCCGATGAGTCGGACGAAGCGGCAACTGCTGGTGTACTTTTCGATCAGTTTGCCGTGGAACTTGTCAGCGACGGTAAGCTGCTGCATGGCACGTTGGCCGACGGGGGCGACCATGACGCCGGCCTCGGCCAATTGGGCCGTCAGGGGCGGGGGGAAGTCCGGGACCGCCGCCGTGATGATGATCCGGTCGAAGGTCCTGTCTTCGGGCCAGCCGCAACTGCCGTCGCCAACACGAAACTCGACGTTGGCGATGCCCAGCTCGCCCAGGGTGTTGCGGGCGGTTGCCGACAACTCCAGGAACCTCTCGATCGTGTAGACTCGCTTGGCGAGCCTCGCGAGAATGACCGTCTGGTAGCCGCTGCCGGTGCCTACCTCCAGGACCTCGCAGTCGCGATTGACCCGCAGAAGCTGCGTCATCAGGGCCACGATATAAGGCTGTGAAATCGTCTGACCCTCGCCGATGGGCAGCGGGCCATCCGCATACGCCCGATGCCGATGTTCCGGCGGCACGAACCGCTCGCGCGGGACCTCCGCCATGACCCTCAGAATATCCGGGTCCGCGATGCCGCGTCCGCGCAGGTGCTCCTCAAGCATCTGCCGGCGAGCCGATTCCAGGTGATTGTCCTCACTGGGCCTCAACATGGCGCCCATGATGGACCCCGAACCGAGGTTTTGCAAACCAATTTCAGTCCCACTTGTGGCGCTTGACGCAGGCGATGATCTTCTGGGCGCACTTGAGGGCGGCCAGGCCCTCCTCGGCGCTGACCTCCGGGGTGAAGGACCGGTCCCGGACGGCGCGGAGAAAGGCTTCCTGCTCCAGCCGGACGGGCTCCTTGTCGTCGATCTGGAGCTGCTCGATGTGCAGCAGGTCCGGCCAGTTGACGCTCGTCAGGTCGAGCTCGCCGCTTTCCCGCTGCTGCTTGATCCACTCCACGACGTTGACGTTCGGGGCGGTCTTGACGATGATGCCGCTCTTCTTGAGGTAATCGACGCTCAGGTACGCCTGACGCGAGAAGACGTGGACGCGGCGCTCCGTCTTGAGGGCCAGGCGCGACGCCGTCAGGTTGGCGATACAGCCGTTGTCGAACACGATCCTGGCATTACAGATGTCCTCCAAACCTTCGATGACGCTGACGCCCACGGCGTCCACCCGCTTGACCTTGCTGGCCGCCAGGGACAGAACAATGTCGATATCGTGGATCATAATATCCAGGACGACCCCGACGTCGGTCGAGCGGAACGGGTAGGGGCTGACGCGATGGGCCTCGATGAATTTCGGCTCGATCTCCAGCCGTTTCATGGCCTGCACCACCGGGTTGCAGCGCTCGGAATGGCCGACGGCGACGACCGTATCGTACCGCCGGGCGAGCGAGACGATCTTACGGCCCTCCCGCACGCTCGAGGCGAGCGGCTTCTCGATCAGGACCGGGATCCGACTTCGCAGGAAGAGCCTGGCCAGCTTCAGGTGCGTCACCGTCGGGGTGGAGATGGTCACCGCGTCCACCTTGTCAAGGATCTGCTCGCAGTCCGTGCAGGCCAGGCAGCCGTACTTGCCAGCCAATTCAGCGGCCTTGTTCGCATCCAGGTCCACCACCGCGACCAGCTCGCTGTCCGGCAACTGGCTGTACACCTTGGCGTGGATCGCCCCCATTTTTCCGGCGCCGACGATCGCCGTGCGTATCTTGCCATCGCTCATAAGCAATCTGCTACTCCGTCCTGAGGCTTTCACGGTAGCGGCCGAACCGGTGCCGGTGAGTGTTGACGATGGAACCGATCATGTCCCGCACGTTCTCATCGAGGCCGTCCTGCTCGGCCAGCTCCCGCGCATTGGCCAGCAGGGTGCTTCCCCGGCGGTAGAGCTTCCGATAGGCCTCGTAGATCTGCGCCTGCTGCTCTCCGTTCAAACCCGCACGGAGCAGTCCGCGCTTGTTCACGCCGCGAACTTTCTGCGGATAGTGCCCGCTGGCGATCACGAACGGCGGCACATCGTGGGTGATCCCGGCCAGTCCGGCGATGAAGGACCAGCGCCCGACCGTGACGAATTGGTGCGCTCCCGCCATGCCGGCGAACCAGGCGCCCATGCCAATCTGCACGTGTCCGGCGACCTGCACGTAGTTGCTCAGGACCACCTTGTCGCCCACGACGCAATCGTGACCGACGTGGGACCCGACCATGAAGAGGATATCGCTGCCGATCAGGGTCGCGGCGCCCTCGTGCTTGCTCGGATGGATCGTCACGTTCTCGCGGATCATGTTGCGGTCGCCGATCACGAGGCCCCCGAGCACGGCATTCGGCGTCAGGCCGAGGACCTGGGGACAGCAGCCGATCGCGCAGTTTGAATACAGGTGATTGCCGCGCCCGATGCGCACGCCGTTGGCAATCACCACGTGGGCGTACAGGATCGTACCGGCCCCGATGGAGACATTGTCCCCAATGACACAATAGGGCCCGATGACCACGTCCTCATCCAACTGCACGTTCTTTCCCAGAATCGCCGTGGAATGTACTGTCGCCATATTATCGGTTCCTGCACATCAGTCGAAATAGGGGCTAAGCCTGATCTCCATTCTGCGAAGCCTCAATCTATAGCTTCTCCTCATCGTCGAGAAGCATGAATTTGATCTCCGCCTCGGCCACGAGGGCGTCGCCGACCATGGCCTGGCATTTGCAGTGGGCGGTCCGGCGTCTGAGCCGGACGGTTTCGGCCGTCAAGATCAACTGGTCGCCCGGCACGACGGCCTTGCGCAGTTTGACCCCGTCCATGCTCAGGAGCACGGCGAGCTTGCCGGTATGTTCGAGCCGCTGGGCGAACAGCAGTCCCGAGACCTGGGCCATCGCCTCGACGATCAGGACGCCGGGCATGATCGGGGTGCCGGGGAAATGGCCCTGGAAGAAGCCCTCGTTGAACGTCACGTTCTTGATGCCTTTGATCCGCGTATCGCCTTCCACCTCGATGATCTTGTCCACGAGCAGGAAAGGATAGCGATGGGGCAGGATCTTCTGAATCCGGCGGATGTCCAGCACGGCGTCGGTCCCGAACTTCTCGATGCGGTCCTGCTGCTGGGCCGTCTCGTAGAGCCGGCGGACGAGCTGCTGGTTCAGGGCATGGCCGCTCTTGTACGCCACGATGCGCCCGACGATGGGCCGGCCGACCAGCGTCAGGTCGCCGATCAGATCGACGATCTTGTGCCGGACACATTCGTTGGGGAAACGATAGGCGTTCTTGATCGGCCCGTCGGAATCGATCACGAGGATGTCCTTCGGACCGATATGGGTGCCGATCCCCCGGGCCTGGAACTGCCGGGCTTCGCCTTCGAGCAGGAAGCTGCGGGCCGGCGCCATGTTGCTCTCGAAGCTGTCCGGGGTGAGGTGATAGCTGTAGATTTGCCGGCCGATCGCCGTGCCGCTGTAGTCCAGATCATACGTGATGTGCAAGCCGCCGTCGGCGTGGGGCAGCGCGTAAATCGTGGCGTCGCTGGCGCTGATGCTGATCGGCTTCTTGATCACGAACTCTTTCTGCGGGCTCTGCTGCTCGACGATCTCGGCCTGCTTGAGGACGTTGACGTACTCGGCGCTGCTGCAATCGGGGGCGGGCAGCTCGGGCCCCTCGACCTCTACGACGATGTTGTCGATTTCCATCGCCCGGATGGCCGCGAGGCAATGCTCGACGGTCTCGATGCTGACGTCGCCCTTCTTGATGCTCGTGCGCCGGCTGCGTTCGGCAATGTTGGGGGCAATCGCCGGGATGCGGACGGCCCCGGGCACGTCGGTCCGCACGAATACAATGCCCGCGTCTTCCGGCGCAGGACGGAATACGACTCCGCTCTGCTCGCCTCCGAACAATCCTGTGCCGCTGAGTCTCCCCTCACTCTTGATGGTCTTTTGGAGCTTCAAGCTTGTCCACTCTGGCAGTCAACTGCTTCACCTGTTGCGATAATTTGGGCAGGCGCAGCACGTGCGCCACGGTCCTGGCCGCCTCTTTGACGTCCAGGGCGGGCGACCAGGCCAGCTTTTGTCCGGGCGCAACGCTGCTCATGACGCCCGCCTGCGCCCCGACCATCGTGCCGGCCCCGATCTCGATATTGTCGGCCAGACCGACCTGCCCTGCGAGCACGACCCCGTCGCCGAGGCGGCAACTGCCGGCGACTCCCACCTGGGCCGCGATCAGGCAGCACTTGCCGATGACGACGTTGTGCGCAATCTGCACCAGGTTGTCGATCTTCGTGCCCATCCCAATCATAGTATTGCCGAATTTCGCCCTGTCAACGCAGCAGTTGGCCCCAATCTCGACGAAGTCCTCGATCACGACGCCGCCGTTGTGGGGGACCAGAGTGTGAGCGCCCTTGGTAAAGACGTATCCGAAGCCGACGGAGCCGATCGTGCTATTGGCCTGGATGATGACGTGGTTGCCCAGGCGGCAGCCGTAGTAGATCACGACGTTGCCGTCGAGGCGGCAATTCGCCCCGATGATGGAGTTCTCGCCGATTTTGCACCCGCCGGCAATGACCGTATCCGGGCCGATCTGCACGCCGTCCTCGACGACCACGTGGGGCCCGATACTGGCGCCCTGGCCCAGATGCACCTTCTCTCCCAGGCGTGCGGAGGGATCCACTCCCTCGACGGGGGGCTTTTGTTTCGGGGCGAACTGCGTAAGGGCCTGAATCAGGGCCGCGTTGACATCCTCCACCAGCAGTTGCGGCTTAGCCAGACCCTCGATCGGCCGGCCGACGATCACTGCGGCGGCCCCGGATTGGAGCGCTGCGGCCTCGTACTTCGCATCGGTCACGAACGTCACATCGGCCGCGCCGGCGACATCGGCCGGCATGACCGCGCCCACGTTCCTGTCGCCGTCCGCTGGCTCGCCAATCAGTCGCGCGCCAAGCCGTTGAGCCAGTTCTCGAACCGTCATTCCCATCGTAATCTCGAAAGAAGTCCAGTTACTTTTGAGACTGTGCGCTGCCCGTGGCATCCAGCCGGGCGACCACTTCCTGGGTCAGATCCACACACCCCTCGGCGTAGAGCACCTTGTGCGTGCTGAACGTCATCATCAGCTCTTCGCTCGAAACGGGGAACTCCGGCTCGGTCCGCTCGAACACGAGGGTCAGGCCCTTCTCCTTCGCGACCGCCTGGACGATTTTCAGGGTCTCCTGATACAGGGCTTCCATCCAGTTCTTGTCTTCCAGGGATCGCTGCTGCTTGAGGTATTCGCCCTGGCCGTTCAGATCGGCGCGTTTCTTGAGGATCGTCTGCAGTTGCTTCATGTAGTCCGCCGTACCCTCCTTGAGGGCCTTGAGTCCCGCTTCCTCCGCGTCGATATCCTTGGCCATGTCATCCAACTGGGCCCTGGCCCGGCTCTGGGCCTGGAGGACCTGGGCCCGGTACTGGGCGTGCCGCTTGGATGTATTGAACACGGTTCGTATACTCACGATGCCGATCTTCGAGGCCGGAGGCGCGGACTCGGAGGCCGCATAGCCATACTGAAACGTCGCAAACAAGGCGACCACACCGAGGAGAATCCCCACCGTCTTTGCTCTGATATTCATATCCAACCCTTTCTTTTTCAATAGGTTTTCCTGTGATCCATAGAGACGCGGCCCCTCAGAATCCCGGCTGAGAGAAGCTGAAGACCTGGGTCTCATCGTCCTCATCCCGGAGCAGGGGCGTGGAGATCTCAAATCGCATCGGGATGTTTCCGAAAAGCTGCGGGATCAAAATCTGGATACCGGTGCCGATGGACAGACGGTACTTGCCCGTTTCCACCGTGCCGCTGTCCACGAAGAGCAGGCCTCCGAAGTTCTCGCCGATGAGCGGGAACACGATCTCGGCGTTCGCCAGAAAGATCCAGTCACTGCCGATGGGGTCTCTGCGCTCGGCGAAGGCGGGATCGACATTGGTCTGCAGCCCGCGGGGACTGACGCCGCGGTACTCGAAGCCGCGAAGCCCGTAGTGGCTCGTGCCGCCCGCGTAATACTTCTCGAACGGCGGAGCGTCGCCGACGACTGTGCCGGCCAGAATCTTCGTAGCCAGCACGGTCTTTCGATCGAGGACGTCCGTGTAAAGCGTGAAGTAGTGGGTATACGAGCCTTCGAGCAGCCCAAAGGCGTCATCGCCGGCGACTTGCTCGTACCACGCATTGAACTTGTGGCCCCGCGACGGGTTGTACAGGTCGTCCATGGCCGACCGGCCGAGCCCGAATCTCACACCGAAGAGCCCCGTGTCGCCTTCGAATTCGCGAATCTCCGCCGGCGCATCGTAGTCCAGGTGGTGCACCCCCACATTCTCGGCTCGAAAGCCGATGCTCCGCCGCCAGTAGTCCTCCAGGCGCTGCTCGAATCCGACGGTGCCCTTGAGCCGCTTCTCGTCGTAGCTTTCCCGGAAGCGCTCCCAGCTTCGACCGCCGACATCGAGCTCGACGGGCCTGTCGCGCCAGTAGGGGTCGGCGAAATCGACGCCGTATTGGCTGTACTGCGTTCCCGGCTGAAGGACAACGCTCAGGGTCTGGCCGGCCCCGCGGAATGCCTTCATGGAGAGAAACTCGCTGAGGCTGTCGGGCCAGTCCATAACGTCGAAGTTCTGCTGCCGAAAGACGAGCCGGCCGACCACGCCGTGATCCGTGCTGAAGCCGACGCCCGGGATGATCACGCCGGTCATGCCTTCCTCGACATTCACCCGGACGTCCTTTCGGTTGGGATCTCCGTCGGGCGGATTCACGGGTCGGATCATGACCTCCTGGGCGGCGGCGGAGCGCTGCACGTACTTCTCGAGCAACCCGCCGCCTTCCTTGGGCGCCATTTTGGCGTTGTACAGCTCGCCCGGGGTGAAATCGTATTCATCGAGCACCCGCCGGACTACCTTGTCCTGCGTCGTCTCGTTGCCCGTCACCTCGATCCGGCCGATACGAAACTGCTTGCCCTCGGTGGCCTCGAATTCCACGGCGACCAGGTTGTCCCCCTCCCGCGTGGTAAAGCGCGGGGTCTGCCTGACGTCGGCGTCCACGAAGCCCTGCTCGCGGTACAGTTGAGCGATGGCCCGGGCGTCGCGCTGAGCCGCGGGCTTGAGGTACACCTGCCCCTCGCGCAGCTCGATCCGCTCGCGAAGCTGCTCATCGGTGTAGCGCGTGTTCCCCACGAAGCGGATCTGCCCGACGTGGTACACCGGGCCTTCGTCAATCGTGAAGACCAGATGCACCCCGCCGCCGTCGAGGGCGAACTCCTTTTCCGCCAAAATGTGGTAATCGAGAAAGCCGTGGTTGTAGTAGAAGTCTCGCAGCCGATCCAGGTCCTCGTCGATCGCATCCTCCGTGAAGTGGGACGGCCACAGCAGCCACTTTCTCTGCTTCGTCTTGATGACCTGCCTGAGCGTGCCGTCATTGAACGAGTCGTTGCCCACGAAATCGATCTTGTCGATCTGCACGCGGGGCCCCTCGTCGATGGTGTATAGCAGGTGGCCGTCGGCCATGCGCTCCTTATCGAGCGAGACTTTCACGAACGGATAGCCGATCTTGCGGTAGACCTCGGCGATGGTGGCCCGCCCGCCTTCGGCCAGGAACGGGTCCAGGCGGTCGCCCAGCTCGAATCCGAGCCGCTCCCGAAGGACGTGGTCCTTGAACTTGCGGTTGCCCTTGAACTCGATGGACTTGACGATCTCCGTGGATTGTTGATGGATGATGGATGATGGCTGATTTGAATCCCCGGCATCGGCCGCAACACACGGACTCAAACACCCTATGAGGCCAAACGATACGAGAATCCGAACAGCGTCCTGCATATCTACCATCAATCATCCATTATCAATCATCAATTAGAAGGGCACTGCTTCCTGCTGAACCTGGGCCAGGTTTTCGAACCGCGTGCATTTCTCCCGAAACGCCAGTTTGACGATGTCCGTGGGGCCGTTGCGCTGCTTGGCGATGATCACTTCCGCCGTGTTGTCCGCCTGGTAATCGGGCTCGCCCCGGTGATAATAGTCCTCCCGGTGCAAGAGCATCACCACGTCCGCGTCTTGCTCGATCGAACCCGATTCGCGCAGGTCGCTCATTCTCGGGCGGTGGCCCTCCCGGCCTTCCGGGGAACGGTTGAGCTGGCTGAGCACAATCACCGGGACGTTGAGCTCCCGAGCCAGTGACTTGAGGTACCGCGAGATCGTGGTGATCTCCTGCTGGCGCGACTCGATCTTGCCCATCCCCAGGCCCATCAACTGCAGATAGTCGATGAAGATGGCCTGGATGTTGTGCATGCTCTTGAGCCGCCGGGCCTTGGCTCGCAGCTCCAGGGGCGTCAGCGCCGACGTGTCGTCGATGTAGATCGGGGCCTCCGAGATGATCCCGCAGGCTTCCACGAGCTTTTGGTAGTGCTCCGTGCTGAGCATCCCCTTGCGGACGAGCTGGGAGTCCACGCCGCTGTAGCTGCACAGGAACCGCTCGGCCAACTGCTGGCGGCCCATCTCCAGCGAGAAAATCACAAGCGGGATTTTCTCGACGACCCCGACGTGCTCGGCGATATTCAGCGCCAGGGCCGTTTTGCCCATGCTGGGTCGGCCCGCGATGATGATCATCTCGCCGCGCTGCAGGCCGCAGGTCAGATCGTTCAACTCGTAGTAGCCCGTCGGCAGGCCGGTGACGTGCGTCCCCTCGCGCTTTTCGATCAGCTCGTAGGCCCGCATCACCAGGTCCTTCAGGGGCTCCGCCGAGTTGGTGATTCGCTTGTCCGCCACGGCGAAGATCCGTCGTTCGGCATCATCGAGCTTCTCCCCGGCGTCGCCCGTCTCATCGTACATCGAGTTGAGAATGTCCGTGGCCGCCGAGATGGTCTCGCGCAGCATCATTTTTTCGCGGACGATCTCGGCGTAGTACACGACGTTGGCGGCCGAGGGGACTGTCTCAATGACCCGCTGGAGGTACTCCCAGCCGCCGATGGCCGCCGTGTGGTCCCGCCGTTCGAGCTCGTCACGCACGAGGAACCCGTCGATGCCTTCCCCGCGGTTCTTCTCAAACAGGGCGATGATCGCGTCAAAGATCAGTTGATGTTCGCTGTGGTAGAAGGCGTCGCGGCGGAGCATCTCGACCACCTCGCCGATGCAGCGGGGGTCCACGATCATCGAGCCGAGGACGGCGGCCTCGGCGGCCAGAGACTGCGGCATGCTGCGAAGGACCGGCGACGGACCATTCGCTTTCGCGTGGGCGGAGGCGGCGCCGTTGCGTGCCGGGCCCGCCCCGGCAGTCCCGTTCGATTCGGCGTTCGGTCCCGGCCTGTCACCCGTCTTCTTATGATTCCCTTTTCCTGCCACCAGAGCGCCCTGTCCAACTAATACGCCCAAAATGCGGACTCGACTCGTTCCCGTATTTTGACATTCATCAATAACAGGCCAGCATTGTACCGCCACGTTCGCTAATGGTCAAAGGCGAAGCGGAAGATGGCGCCGATTACCACAAGTTTTCACGGCAGGCCATGGACATCCGGGTGCCATGCTTTCGCCGGGACATCAGACGCCCCGATACAACGCGTCGGCGAGTCGCTCGCCTGCACGGTAGGCTTTTTGCCGGGCCTTCTCGCCGAGTGTCGCCTCCGGGGTCTGGGCGGCCAGGCCGAAGGACAGCGATTGGTACACGCTGGCGCCCATGGTCCTGGCGGCGATTACTTCTTGAGCCACTGGTCGAGCCAACCGATGACGGTCTCGTGCCAGAGGATCGAGTTGTGCGGCTTGACGACCCAATGGTTCTCATCCGGGAAATACAGCAGCTTGCTGGGGATGCCGCGACGCTGCAGGGCGTTGAACGTGCCCAGACCCTGCGTCAGCGGGACGCGGAAATCCTGTCCGCCGTGGATGACCAGCATGGGCGTTTTCCAATTCCCAACGAAACGAAGCGGGTTCTGCTCCTCGCAACCGCCCGGGTTGTCCCAGGGTGTGCCGTGATGGTCCCACTCGGGGAACCATAGCTCTTCCGTATCGAAGTAGCTCATTCGCTCGTCGAGGCTGCCGTCGTGATTGACCAGGCAGCGGAAGCGGTCGGGCCACCGGCCGGCGATCCAGTTGACCATATAGCCGCCGAAGGAGGCGCCCAGCGCCCCGACGCGGTCGCCGTCCATCCAGGGATATCGTTCGATCGCGGCGGCCAAGCCTTTCTGCAGGTCCACGAGCGGCTTGCCGCCCCAGTCGCCGCGGATGGAGTCGCAGAAGGCCTGCCCGTAGCCGGTCGAGCCGTGGAAGTCCACCATGACGACGGCGTAGCCCGCCCCGGCATAGGCCTGCGGATTCCAGCGGTAGTGGAAGACGTTGCCGAACGAGCCCTGCGGCCCGCCGTGAATCAGGAACGCCACGGGATACTTCTCAGCCGGATCGAAATCGACCGGCTTGACCACGTAGGCGTACACCGTCTCATCCTTCCATCCGCGGAACGCAAACTGCTCGCAGTCCCCCATCCGGGCGGCGGCCACCTTGTCCCGGTTGATGTCCGTCAGCTTCCTTACCGTCTCGCCGTCTGACTGGACGCAGTACAGTTCCGCCGGCGAGCGCAGATGGCTGAGGCTGTAGATGATGCGGCCATCCGCCACGTCAAAGGCGTGAACCGTCCCGTCCTTGACGAGGGTGCGAATCTTGCCGCTCTTGACGTCGATGGCGAACAGCGAATCCTGTCCCGTATCGGCCGCGACGACATAGAGGCTCTTGCCATCGGGAGACCAGGCGATGGACGACGCACTGCGGTCCCAGCCTTCCGTCAGCAGGCGTTTGCGCCCGCTCGCCCATTCGCGCAGCACGACGTGGAGCTGATCGGCTTCATATCCCGGGCGGGACATCGCCAGGTACGCAAGCGTCTTGCCGTCGGGCGAGAAGACCGGCTGTGTGTCCCACGCCTCGTTGTCCTCCGTCAGGCGCTTCGGCGGCTGCGAGCCGTCAATGGGCGCCAGGTGGAGATCGAAGTTCGTGGACCAGGCCTCCCTGCGGCCGGCGTCCTTGGCCGTGAAGACAATCCCCTTACCATCCGGCGTGAAGGCGATCTCCTCCGGCCCTCCAAACGGCTGGGAGGGCGTATCCGCCTCCATCCCGCGCATCACATCGACCGCTTCGCCGCCCGCCGCCGGCCTCACGAACAGATGCGACCGCCGCCCATCTTCCCACGTGTCCCAGTGCCGGACGAACAACTGCTCGTACGTCCGGCCGGTGGCCTTGCTCTTGTCTCGCTCGTCGAGCCGGTCCTTCGTGCCCTGCACCGTCCGGCAGTCGGGGAAGACTTCCATCGTGTAGGCGATCTGTTGGCCGTCCGGCGAAACCACCAGGTTGCCGATGTCCAGCGGCTCGCGGGTGATCTGCTCCGCCTCGCCGCCGTCGAGGGCAATGCGCCACACCTGCGATGAGCCTGCCCGGTCCGAGACAAACCAGATCGTGCGGCTGTCGGGACCCCAGCGGGGATTCGTATCGGACTGTACGTGCGAGGTGAGCCGGCGAAGTCCCGTGCCGTCCGTCGAGACCAGCCACAGGTCGTTGCGCCCGCGGTTCGCCTCCAAGTCCGTTTGGCGCACGGCGAATGCGACCCACTTGCCGTCCGGCGAGACCTGCGGGTCGGAAATCCGGTCCATCGCCAGCATGTCGCGGACCCCGAAGGGATGTGTCTGAGTGCTGACGGCGGATGGTGGATTGGCGCCGGCCTCGCGCTCGGACGCGCCGCCCGCAACGCAACCGCCCGGCATGGAAAAGATGACGCCGATGAAGACGAGAACAATGGGGTTACGCATGAAGAGTCCCTTCTTACGATGTGAGATTTGCCAATTCGGATTGCGGGTTGGAAGCGCCGCCCAGGCGCAACTGGACGGGGAGGTCGAGCCAGAAGGTGGAGCCCTGGCCGACCTCGCTTGCCAGGCCGATGGACCCGGCCAGCATGGCGGCCAGCTCCTTGCAGATGGACAGGCCCAGCCCGCTGCCGGTCGATTCCCGCGTCAGCGAGCCGTCCGCCTGGCGGAACTTGTCGAAGATGATCTGGCGGTCGGCCTCCGCGATGCCGCAGCCGGTGTCGGTCACGGCGATGCGCACCATCTTTTCGTCGCGCAGGGAGGCGTGGACATCGATCCGGCCGCGAAGCGGCGTGAACTTCACCGCGTTGCTCAGGAAGTTGTACAGTACCTGCTGCACCTTGCCGGCGTCCGTCACGAGCAACGGGATATTCTTGTCCACTTCCATCTGGATTTTCAGTTTCTTCTTTTTCGCGAGCAGGGAGAACGACGACACGACAACCTCGCACAACTGCACCAGCGAGGTCTGCTCGACTCGCATCTCGATCTTGCCGGCCTGCGCCTTGGCCAGCTCGAGCAGGTCGTTGATCATGTTCAGCAGGCCGTTGCCGCTGGTGATGATGTTCTCGATATACCGTTGCCCCTTGTCCCGCTTGAGCAGTCCCGGCTTTTCCCGGAGCACCTGGGCGAAGCCGAGGATCGAATTGAGCGGCGTGCGAAACTCGTGCGACATATTCGCCAGGAATTCGCTCTTGAGCTGGTTGGCCCGGAACAGCTCGATGTTGCGCTCGGACAGCTCGGCGATTTTCCCATCGAGCTGGCGGTTCGCCTCGCGCAGCTTCTCCTGGGCGGCCTGCAAGTTGTCGAGCATGTGGTTGAAGGCCTGGGCGAGCTTCTCATACTCGTCGCCGGTGGCGATGGAGCTTCGGATGTCCAGGTTGCCTTCGGCGACGTTGTTGGCCAGGGCTCGCAACTGGCGGATCGGGCGAAGGATGACCCGCTGAGTGATCCAGTAAAACGCCACGATGGCGCCGGTGCCGCCGATGACGCCGGCCACGAGGATCCAGATGCCGTTCATGAGAGTCATCCAGCGCTGTTGGCCGCCGATGCCGCGAGTCTGGACGATCGCCGCCCCGATGGTCTCCTTCGGGGTGAACGCCGCGGCGGTGCCCTGGGAACTGTGGCAGCTCACACAAGTGTCCGTGGCGCGGAACACGCGCACGTAGTCGCTCTGCAGCACGCCGCCGACCCGGCTGAGCGCGATAGCCTCATCCCGGGTCCCACCGGCCACCAGGCCATCCACGAGCCGTTTTTGCACACTGCTCAGCTTCGAGAAGTCGTTCTTCTCCTGCTCCCGCTGAAAGCGCACCCAGACGATGCCGGGCTGGTTCGGCTCCCTCGCTGCCCCCTGCTCGTTCAACTCCCGTAAGGTGGTCTCGCCGGAGGGCTTCAGTTGAAAGTGGGAGCGGAACAGGATCGATTCCGCCTTGGCCTTATTGGTGTCCAGGAGCATTTTCCTATTGAGTTGGCGCATCCAGATGTAGGGGATCAGCAGCGCAATGGCCAGACTGAACAGCACGGCCGCGCCGAACATGATCCGGCACTTGTCCGCAAGCGAAAGCGGCGTCAGGTGCAGAAGCCGCAGAACCCGTTGCAGGACCTTGCCCAAATCGATACGCATAGCTCGTAATTGACCCTTGATTACTGATCATTGCCGGACCCTTGCCGTGAAGGCCATTCTAAGGGTTTCTCTGCGCCCGACAACTCAAAATCATCAACTGTCAACTATCAATCCGGTCGTCCTACGCCTGCTTGGGCTTCTCCTCGTCGGCGTGCAAGTGCTTTTGCGTCCGCAGGTTAAGCTCATCGAGCTGCTTCTGATCGACGTCGCTGGGCGCGCCGGTCATAAGGCACTGGCCCCTTTGGGTTTTGGGGAACGCGATCACGTCGCGGATGTTGTCCGTGCCGGTCAGCATCATGACGAGTCTGTCCAGTCCGAGCGCGATGCCGCCGTGCGGCGGGGCCCCATAATCCAGCGCCTTGAGGAAGAAGCCGAACCGCAACTCCGCCTGCTCCCGCGTGATGTTGAGCAGGTCGAAGATCTTCTGCTGGACTTCGGGCCTGTGGATACGGATGCTGCCCCCGCCGACCTCGCTGCCGTTGACGACGATATCGTATGCCTGGGAGCGGATATGGGCCGGATCGGTCTCGAGCTTGAGCAGGTCCTCGGGCACCGGCGCCGTGAACGGATGGTGGACGGAATCGTATCGCTTCTCGTCCTCGTTCCATTCGAACAGTGGGAAGTCCACGACCCAGACGAATTCGAATTTGCTCGGATCGTACAGGGTCAAATCCCTGGCCACCCGGCATCGCAGCGGCGCCAGCGCCTTGTTGGCCGCGGCCTCCTTGTCGGCCACGACCAGAAGCACGTCGCCATCCTTCGCTGCGAAACGCTCGACCAGTTGCTTCTGCTGCTCGGGAGTGAAGAACTTTCCAAGCCCGCCGACGAACGTGGGCGTTCCGCCCTCCATTTTCACCTTGCTCCAGGACAGACCCTTGGCGCCGTAGTCCATCACAAGCGACGTGAGCGTTTTCTCGATATCGCTTCGCGAGTACTTGTCGCCGGCCGGGGCGCACAGGCCCTTGACCACGCCGCCATTCTCGATGGTCGAGACGAACACCTTGAAAGTGCTCTGGCGGGCGAGGTCGGAGATCTCCTTGAGTTTGAGGTCGAATCGCAGGTCCGGCCGGTCGATGCCGTAATCGCGCATCGCCTCGGAGTACGGCATTTTGCGGATGGGCAGCGGCACGTCGATCCCGAGGACCTCCTTCCAAATCCGGGCGATCAGCGGCTCGTGCATCCGAATGACGTCATCGGACTCGACGAAGCTCATCTCCACGTCGATCTGCGTGAACTCCGCCTGCCGGTCGGCGCGCGGGTCCTCATCGCGGAAGCAGCGAACGATCTGGAAATACTTGTCCACGCCGCTCATCATCAGGATCTGTTTGAACAATTGCGGCGACTGCGGCAGGGCGTAGAAGGCGCCTCGCACCAAACGACTGGGCACGAGGAAGTCCCTGGCCCCCTCCGGCGTGCTCTTGGCGAGCATGGGGGTCTCGATCTCCCAGAACCCCTTCTCATCAAAGTACTTGCGCACGAGAGTGGTCACGCGATGGCGGGTTCGCAGCTTTTGCTGCATCACCGGCCGGCGGAGATCGATATAGCGGTACTCCAGCCGGGTCTCCTCGTTTGTGCGGACCTCGTCGTCGATCTCGAACGGCGGGGTCCTGGCCATATTGAGGATCTCCAGCCGGTCCACGATCACCTCGATCTGCCCGGTGGCCAGCTTGGGGTTCTCCAGGCTCTCGCCCCTCGGCCGAACCGTGCCGCTGGCGGCGACGACCCACTCGCAGCGGACCGTGCGGGCCAGCCGGTGCGCCTCCGCCTGGACCTCGGGGTCAAACACCAGTTGCGTCAACCCCTCCCGGTCCCGCAAATCGAAGAATACCAGGTTGCCGTGGTCCCGATAGGACTGGACCCAGCCCGACAGGATGACCTTCTTACCCGTATCTTCCAACCGAAGCTCGCCGCAGTTATGTGTTCTCTTCAACATTCGAAAACTCTCGACAATAATTGGTCTTCATGCCTCTTGGCGCGCAGCAAAAGCGCCGGGCAAACCGCCTAAAATACCGTAACCCCGCACCTTAGTCAATATCCGCCTGTCTCATAACTGGTATTCAAAACGCTGCACAAGCGAAGCCAGCCCCCCGGAGCGGTTCGTGAGAGCATTGTCGCGCAACAGAACACAGGCCGACAGAACCCGACCGAAGCGCCGACTCGGCAGAGGCGTAAATATTTCGGTTCAGAGAGAGTATTTTTGTGCTTGACAAGAACCCTATATGGATGACCCCTAACGCCCGCGACGAGAGCGATTGGGCTCAAATCGGAATGGGTGTTACCGTCAGTCCCGTTGGTTTGAATTCGATATGGATATCTGTCGCCTGTGGTTTGGGGGCAACAGAACGACCGCCGAGGAAGGGGCCGCGTTTTAGCCGTCGGCGGAGGACTCCATGGGGACACGTGAGGCGAACGTCCATCCTGCTGCTGAGCAAATCATCCATCACCGTCTGGTGCGGATGATCTGGGTCGCCTGTCCGTGTGGATATAACCGCGACAGTCTTGTCCGGGACACACCAGGTGGAATAGAGAGGTTGGTGATGGCTGTGCACTGAACCATGGTGGCTGACCTTGACAACGTGGAACTCCCGCCATCGTGGTGTCTCTCCGTTGCGCAGGCCGATCGGACGAAACTGCTCCCAGCGTCTGAGAATGTCGGTCCAGCAGTCAGACGGCGCATCTCCCGAGAAGAGAACGGCTTGGCTGGTCTTCGTGTGACGGAATACGACCACCCGGGAAATGGCATTGTTGGTGACCGTGTCTAGAAGGACTTCCGCTCGAGGATTGGCGTCATAGAGAGCGGAGAGTTTGCCTACCTCAAACCGGTCTGCCACCGGTTGCTCGGGGGCCAGGAAGCCGACCTCAAAGGGCCCCAACAACGCCCGCTGACGGAAAATGAAAGGCGGGACGCCGAGGAAATGAGGGACAGAATCATAGACTGGAAAGTAGACCCTCTCCTGAGGGGGGAGTGCATCACTGTCGATGAGCATTCGATATGCGATGTCGAGGAATCGCAGAGCCTGCTTAGAGAAAGCCAATTTCTTCTTGCTCTTGTGCAGTCGATCGATGATGGCATGGAGCTTCGGCATCGCGCGGTCGATGTCTTTGACCTGCAGCGGCTGAATCACCTGCTCGACCAGCCATCGCCGCCGATCGGTCCCGTCGCCCAGCTCCTCAGAAAAACGAGATTCCAACAGATCCCCGAGGCCTCGCAGGTGATCCGAGTCGTAATGAGTCACGCAGACGAATCGCAACCGTGTTACATTGTGTTTCTCGAGCACGTTCAAGAGCCGTTTGCGGACTCCGGAGTCCGCAGTGAGATTGCAGTCGATCAGCGCCCACTCGTCGTTTACTCCTGCGAGGATCGTATCACCGGCGCCGCAGTAAAAGAAGTAGATCTGTGGATTCATAGGTCGAGCGGAGGGACATGGGGCATCTGGCTTCGATCGACCTTTTTCCACTCGGCTTCGAGCTCTTTCAGCCGGCGACGGGCCGCTTCTCTCTGTTCCGGGGTCGGCTCGTCATCGGTGGACGGGAGAAACGCCAGCGACGTCATCGCGACGACGGGCTGGCCGACGCGGAGAGACGCCCGGTCTATCCTCAATTCCTCCACGGCGAACCGTCGCCGCTCGTCGTCTCCGTCCACGTCGAACTCGATCGTGACGTCATCCCCTTCGATCTCCACGATTCTTCCACTGTATTCGCCCGTGTGGGCAACTAAATGTGGTACAAATAAATCCACAATCTCTGTCTCGTTGTATCCGGACTCTCTCAATTCTCGTTTGAGCATGTCCATGCGAATCATATGGATGTACCTGGGGTGGCCGTTCGACAGATGATCGATCAGTCGCCTTTGGCGTTCCCTTTCATCGCGCATCTGCGGACAGGGGTATAGGAAGGGCTGGCGTTCCGCAAACGCAAAGATATCATTGATGGTTTCCGATCTTGTCTTGAGGATGCGCTTCGCTTCTTTCGGGGCCAAGGTATCCAGAGTGTTCGCGAAGTCCCCCAGAACACCGCAGAAGAGCAGTGGCCGGCCACGCCCTGTCTCAGGCAGGATCGCCGGGTTGGCGAACCGGCCCAGCCACTCGCGAAAGCCATTCTGGCCGCCTGTCTTGAGTCGGCCCATCAGGAAGTGGGTGGCGGTGCCGCTGCCGACGTGCAGCGCTACCTTCACGGGCCACGCAGCCCTTTCCAGCCACTCGTCATCGGGCATGGGGTCCAGGTGGAAACACAGCGATGCATTCCACTCGCTGTCCCGCTCGGGGTTGCGCCCCTTCTCGGGGAAGGTCTTGGGCGTGTGTTGGTACGAGGGGCCTACGAGCACGGAATCGAACTTCTGTATGAGTTTCGAGTTCAAACAATCTTCCAGCCCGGCCAGATGCTCGCAATCCACCACCAAGCCCACGACGGGAATCGCGCTGTCGTCGGCGAGACCGACGCCGGATTTCGGACCGATTCGTTTGACAATGAATCGGGCGATCGCGCCCTCTTTGCCGCGCGACAGCACACCGATTCTCAAGGCGCCTCTCGAACTGCAGTCATCCGTAGGGATGGCGGCAAGACCGCTGTAGGCGGCCACATCGAGGGCGAAGTGGGGCGTGTAGGCTCGTCCGAGCCGATTCAGACCTTCAAGCGTCGCCTCGGCGATGCGAATATGCGGATCCTCCTGCATTTTCGCGGCCACTTGATCGACGAAATCCTCTCCAAAGACGGGCAGTGGGTCCCACAGATCCCTTTTGACATCCCCGGCAGACTCGGGGCCAAGGAGACAGGCCAATTCCTTCAGATGCCTGTAATCCGGGATGGGACTGCGACAGAAGGCCACATAGACTTGCCCATCCTGGGTGGGCACGACGAGGCTCTTGGGCGTCCAGCGGCAGCACAACACGAAGGGAGCCGTGCCACAGGCTTGGCTCAGCGACTCCACGAGATCGTCCACCTCCGCGCAGACGCACCGGCCCACCTCAACCGCGCGCACTTGGCGGCACAATGCCGGCAGTCCAGCCAGACAGACGCCAGTCCTCAAGTCTGAGAGCTTCATGACAACAGGTTCGGCTGCGGCGGCGCTGGACCCGCTTGGTATCAGTTCCTTAGGCATAAATGCATTCCCCAACACAATGCTCGGCCTACGGTCATATCGGCTGAAACTCGCTGCCCGAAATAAAAAACTCATTCTGCGCCGCGTCCGCCAGCATTTGCCCAACAGATGGGCTGATTATCAAATGCTACGACCGCGCCGGAACGTCCGAAAATAGGCATTTTCCCGTAACGCGCACGGCAGATGCCGCAGGGCACCCCACCACGCCGGGAAGACATGAGTACATCCTCCTCCACGGCAATGCCATGTAACCAACAGGCCTCCAAAGGTGAATCCAAACGTAGTTTATACACATGAAGTGGGTCGCCTGTCAAGGGTCTTCGCGTTTTTTTCTCCCATGTCTTCAGGTCCATAAGTGGCATAAGTTGCACGGCGCACTCGGCCGTGTCAAGCCAGAATCCTGGAAAAAATGGCCCATCCGCAGCCTCTTCACCTATGAAGACACGGAAGGATTCGATGCTTGAGCAAGGCAATAGCTCGTGTCAACAAGACGTAAGTGCTTGTCGCTCAAGGGTTTACGGGTGGTTAATACCAGGAACAAGGGGCAGCCACGAATGGCACTTCCTTGATGTGGTTCCGCCGTAATGAACCTGCCTTTTCTTGGTTCAGAACCGCAGGTTTTTGAGTTGCCGATTCTCGCAAAGCACCGCCATTCCGGGGACCTTTGGGGGTCAGCCCGTTAAGTCACGCGTTTAGGTTGAAGAGGGCCATTGCAACTCCCTCCCGCAATGCGCGGACCGACGATTGCCCCATACGTACCGGGCGAGCCCTGAGATTGTCCATCTCCAGCACTGCCACCATGCGATTCGCTCCAACTGTCACGCACAATTGTAGCTTGTCCGGTCGGGCGGGTCAAGCGGGCGAGCGAGAATTCCAGGCAGATGGCCGCGTTGGTCAGGGAGCCATCCTGCGGGCGGGCTCAACAAGGGGAACCGAATGGACGAAGAGGAGGAAGGAATGAAATAGAGAGCCGAAAGGAGCGAAAGAGGACGCAAAGAAAACGGTATGCCTTGTAGCCCAGGCTTCAAGCAGCTGCGTCTCGCGGTTGCCCCAGCCGGGGCCGGCCGGCCTACATGATCTTTTCGCTGCTCTTCGCTTCTTTCGGCTATCACAGTCTTGGTTGCGGCCGAAGGCCGGGGCGTGTCTGTGAAAGAAGACCGGCGTTTGCAGGAGACGGATCGGCTCGTTTGTAGTGTGCCCGTAAGGGCATAGCAACCCTGGGAATCAAAGAGAACGCCTTACGGCGTCACTACGAACGGCGCCTCCATGCGGGGGGCTGCCACGGGATTGGGCGGGCCAGGGGTGGGTCTTCCTCTTCGATGCACAACAATACAGCACTGTAAGTCACCGGGCCACAACAGGTTGTAAGTATTTTCACCACATAACAGAAAATTGTTGCAACAATCCGGCTCGGCGAGCGTCTGTAATATGTGGTCTGATGAGCAAGTCTCATCCGCCAGCGCGCCAGGAAAGGCGAGCCCGGCGGCCATGCCCAAATCGTAAATCACAATTCGTAAATCATAAATCCCGGGAGGTCTTCCCATGACCGGTCAAGCACGGATCGCCGTCAGCGGGCGCCAAGTCACGCAAAACAAAGCCAATCCGGTAAGGCCCGGAGGCCTGGGATTGCGGATCGAAGAACGGACGAGCGACGCTTCGAAACAAAGCCAATCTGCGATGCTGGACGGTGGGCACAGCCAGCCGTGTGAGTCTGCGAAACAAAGCCAAACTTGGGCGGGATGGGGCATCTGGAGAAGACGAGTGCGGCAGGCCGGCGGAAGGGCCGGCGCGAAACAAAGGCAATTGGCTGAGGGAAGGCAGCAGGCTGGAGGAGAGCGCGTGGATGATCTTGTGAAACAAAGCCAATCTGTTCTGCCGGACCGGGGTGAGCGGCGACGCTCGGCCTGCCGCACGAAACAAAGCCAATTTCCAGGGGACAGGTAACAGGGGTCGGGGATTATGCGAAACAAAGCCAATTTGGCCTGCCGGGCGGCCAAGCGAGCCCAGAGCCTGTCCCCGCGCAGGCGGGGAATGGCCTCGCGACGCAAGGGCGGGACGCCCTCGCCACGCACTGGACCGGCCTGGCCGAACAAAGCCAATTTGGAGGCAACACGCGGCAGGGGGCCAGACCACGGATTGCACCGAATAAAGCCAAAGCACCTGCTTGCTGCGATTGTCCTTGACAGAAACTGAGCCTGGGTATATCAGAGTGCCACTACGGGAACCGTGGGAAATGCGCTGTCCTTCTGTGATCGTACGATGTCCAGGCGGGATGGCATCCGGGGCCCTTTGGAAAACAAGTTGGGCAGATGTACGTAAGCAGAACGTGCTAATCAGTGACTATACTGCGTTCGGGCCCCTGGCACGTCCGGCAGGCAACGGAGCAGGGATATCGTATCGACGGTTTAGCATCATATTCGGAGCGTTCTTATGACCAGGATCGACCAGAAACTGAGCGTGGAGACATTAGCTCTTCACGGCGGCCAGGAGCCCGACCCTACGACAGGTTCTCGTGCCGTCCCTATCTACCAGACCACCTCGTACCAGTTCAAGAGCACCGAGCACGCGGCGAATCTCTTTGCGCTCAAGGAATTCGGCAACATCTACACGCGGATCATGAACCCCACGACGGATGTGCTGGAAAAGCGCATGGCCCTGCTCGACGGCGGGGTAGGCGCCCTGGCGGTCTCCAGCGGACAGGCGGCTACGACCCTGGCGATCCTGAATATCGCGCAGGCCGGCGATGACATCGTCTCGTGTGACAATCTCTACGGCGGGACCTACAACCTGTTCCACTATACCCTGCCCCGCCTGGGAGTGCAGGTCCACTTCGTCAAATCCAACGACCTGGCGGCGGCCGAGAAGGCTATCACGCCGCGAACGAAAGCGATCTACGCCGAATCTATCGGCAATCCAAAATTGGACGTGGCGGACCTCGAAGGCCTGTCCCGCGTGGCACACAAGAACGGGATTCCCCTGATCCTGGACAACACCGTGTCGCCTTACCTGCTGCGTTCGTTCGATTTCGGCGTGGATATCAACGTGTATTCGACGACCAAGTTCATCGGCGGGCACGGCACATCCATCGGCGGTCTGATCGTGGATTCGGGAAAGTTCGACTGGACGAACGGCAAATTCCCCCTGATCGCTGAGCCCGATCCGAGCTACCACGGCCTGAACTTCGTGGAAGCGCTGAAGCCGCTCGGCAACATCGCTTATATCATCAAGGCCCGCGTAACCCTCTTGCGCGATATCGGCACGGCCATGTCGCCCTTTAACGCGTTCCTGTTCCTGCAGGGACTGGAAACGCTGCATCTGAGGATGCCGCGACACTCGGAGAACGCCGTGGCCGTGGCCAAGTTCCTCAGCAAGCATCCGAAGGTGTCCTGGGTCAACTATCCGGGACTGGATTCCAGCCCGGAGAAGGAACGCGTCCGCACGTACCTGCCGAAGGGCGCCGGGGCGATCCTGGGCTTTGGAGTCAAAGGGGGCCTGGAGGCGGGAAGAAGATTTATCGATTCGCTCGAGCTGGTCTCGCATCTGGCCAACGTCGGCGACGCGAAAAGCCTGGCGATTCATCCCGCCAGCACGACGCACCAGCAACTGTCGGCCGAGGAGCAGTTGGCTACAGGGGTGACCCCGGACTTCATTAGGCTGTCCGTGGGAATTGAGAATGTCCGGGATATCATCGCGGATATCGAACAGGCCTTGGGCAAGGCGTAGCCGGCCGAAAGGCGGGTGCAACAACGATAAAAGGCCGCGAGCGTGTGTAGCTCGCGGCCTTTTGGTTGGAGGCCCTGTGGATGGCTTAGTCACTGCCGCCGGAGCGGATCACGACAGCAGCATATCTCAGAAGGAGAGTGTTACTTTGGAATCCAAGCCGGATCCAAGGGTAGGGTTTGACAGGTTATTAGTCCGTTTACCGCCATAGCCTCAAAGCCTGGAAATTCACCGTTCCTCTGGGTCTCTCTATCGTTCACTCACTCGTGGACCGTTGCGAGGCGTCCTTACCCCTACGGCCCCCCAAAATCATGCACTCGTACGGGCCTTCACAGGCCCGGTTCACAAAATCCAATTTTCCTGGAAAATTTTTTCAGCCGGCTCGCATAGCCATTCCCACCGCTCTCGTACATGGTCCCACGCCGTTCGGAAAGCAGTGCTAGGCACTATGCCTACACGTCCCTGAGCCGTGTGGACTGGATGGAAATGCAAGCGGCCCGCAGCATGGTAACAGCCGTGCGGGCCGCTTCAATTCATCGAAAGTGACGACATCTCACGGCGAGGCGAATAGGTACATGGCGGACTTGATGCCGCCTGCACCCCCTCGGATCGTCGTAGGAGAACGCCTCGGGCGGATCCTATTCCTGCTCTTCTGGTTTTTCCTCCGCGGCGTGGGCGGCCCCCTCCGGGACCTCCACCTGCTCCGGAACGACCACGACGCGGACCGTCGCAGTCACGTCGTCGGCGAACTTCAGAGTCACCTCGTGCGTGCCGAGCTGTTTGATGTGCTCGGACAGCTTCACGATCTCGTCGGCCACCTCGAAGCTCTGGGCCCGCAGATTGGCGGCGATCATCGACTCGGTGATGGAGCCGAACAGGACGCCCTGCTCGTTGGCCTTTGCAGCCACGACGGCCTCGGCGCCATTGACGGCCTGGGCCGCCTTCTCCAGGCGCCTGCGCTCCTGGAGCCGCTGCTCGGACCGCTTGGCCTTCTCCTGGGCTATGGACTTGATGTTGACCTCCGTCGCCACTTTCGCCAGCCTCTGCGGCAGCAGGTAATTCCGGGCATAGCCTTCCGGGACGTCCACAACGTCACCGAGCCACCCGAGTTTCTTCACATCCTCGCAAAGTAGTACTTTCATCGTCGATACCTCGTTGTAGGGTGGGGGGCGCCCCACCATGAACAATCCTGACCGATGGACGGTGGGGCAAGCCCCACCCTACGAATCCTCAATAACCTGCGCCTACGTCGTATACGGTAGCAGGGCCATGAACCGGGCCCGCTTGATGGCGGCCTTGGCCTTCCTCTGGCAGCCGGCGCAATTGCCGCTGCGCTTGCGCGAATAAATCTTGCCGCGATTGGTCAGCAGCTTCTGCAGGGTCTCGACATCCTTGTAATCGATGTACTTGACGCTGCCCCGGCAGAACCGGCACTGCGTCTGATCGCGCGGGCCGCTGAAGCCGGTCCTTCGTCTGGGTGTTTTTGTTCTCGGTTGTCGCATTGCCATGTATCACCTCACAACTAAAATGGTATATCCGAATCGGGTATCTGGCCGGCGGGACGTCCCTGCGGCGGGGCCTCGGCTTCCGGACCGGACTCCTGCTCGGGCGCGGTCGGTCCGCCTCCGGTGCCCGGCAGGAACTGGAAGTTCTCGACCGTGACCCGGAGCCGGCTACGCTTGCTGCCATCCTGGGCCGTCCAACTATCGAATGTCAGCCGGCCCTCGATGAAGATCGGCTTACCCTTGCTGAAATACTTGTTGATGTTCTCCGCCGTGCGCCCGAACGCCCGGCAATCCACGAAACACGTCTCGTCGCGCTGAGTTCCGTCCTGGCCGGTCCATCGTCGATTCGTCGCGAGGCCGAAGTCCACCACCGCCGTCTGGTTCGGCGTGTACGAAAGCTGCGGGTCGCGCGTCAGATTCCCCATCAGCAGGACCTTGTTAAAGCCAGCCATATCAATACTCCATGCACATGCAAAACTACCTGCTGCCACCCACTGCACGCTCGCTTGCTCCAACGATCGGCGCAGCGGATCTCATTCCTGCCATTGCGGGCGTCGGCCGGTGCGCCGGGGGCGTTACGGCTCCTCGGACCCGGCCTCCGACGCCATTTCCGGCTCGGCGCCTTCCTCTTCGCCCACGCCAATGGCTGCCGGGCGGCGAGCCGGCGCTGCGGGCTCAGGCTCGGGCACCGGCTCCGGCCGGGGCAGACCGGCGATGTCCCGGTCGATCACCTCCTGCGGCCGCCCTTCCGTCGTGAGGATCAGCACACGCATGATCTTCTCGTTGAGCTGCACGTCCTTCTCGATGCCTCCGATCCGCTGCGTATCGGCCTTGAAGTACACCAGGATGTAGGTCCCGCGCGACTTGTGCTCGATATCGTAGGCGAGCCGGCGCTCATCCCACTTGCGCATCACGACGATTTCCGCATCCGCCCGTTTGAGGATATTCTCGACCAGGGCGAGCGTGCCATGCCAATCGGCCGCCGCCAAGGCCGAATCCACCAGAAACATCCCTTCATACAATCGCTTTACGGCCATTTCCACCTTTCTCTAACTCAAAAGATTCTCGTCACTTCCGGGTTTATTGAACTCATTCATCGTTTTCTCGATGCCGAACCGGACCCAGCAGAGCACGGCGTCCCGCGCCCTGAGAATGGCCTGGTTCAGCCGTTGTTTTTCCTCGTCCTGCGGGCGGCCGAGCACGTAGCCTACGGCCTCCGCGCTTTGCGCCGGCCCGATCCCGACGCGGCAACGGGCAAACTCGTCGGAGCCGAGCTTCTCGATAATATCGGCCAACCCGTTGTGCCCGCCGGCCGAGCCTTTCGCTCGCACCCGGATCCGGCCGACCTCGAGGGCCATGTCATCGGTGACCACGATCAGGTCGCTCAGGTCCAGCTTGTAGAACCCGACGGCCGTGGCCACGGACTCGCCGCTGCGGTTCATGAACTTCCACGGCTTCATCAGGATCAGCCGCCTGCCCGCATAGACGCTTTCACCGATCCGAGCGGCGAACTTGCGCTTGTTCACTTCTATCGAGAGAGCATTCTCCAGGGCCGCGACTACCTTGAAGCCGAGATTGTGCCGCGTCTCGGCATACTCCGGCCCCGGATTTCCCAGACCGACAATCAATTTGACGTCAGCCATCACTCAGCACGGCGAAATCACTTCTTCTCTTCTGCCTCAGCGCCCTCTTCAGGCTTCTTCTCGGTGATCACCTCAGGCACCGCCGGCGTTTCCGCCTCGACCTGCTCGGTGGTCTTGATCTCCTGGAGCACGCTGCAACTGGCGACAAGGACCTCCGCCGGGGTGACGAGCGTCACGCCTTCGGGCAACTGAACCTCTCCGGCGTGGATCGCCTGGTCCACATCCAGTTCCTTGACCGACACCACGATCATCTCGGGAATATTGATGGCCAGGCACTGCACCTCGAGACGGTTCGTGTGGGCGGTGAGCACGCCGCCTTCCTGAGCACCTTTGGGCGTCCCCTTGAGTTCAAGGGGCACGGTCACGGTGATGATCTCGGTCACATCGACGCGCATCAGGTCGGCGTGAATGACCTCGCGGCCGAGATAGTCGTACTGCAGCTCCTTGATGATCGCCTTTTCGCTTTTCCCGTCAATGCTGAGATCCATCAGCCGCATCCCATGATGAAGCCCTTCGTTGAAATCATGGGCGTCCAGCGAGACGGCCACGGGCTGCTCCTGATGCCCGTAGACGACGGCCGGCACGCGGCCTTGCCTGCGGACCGCCGACGCCGCCTTGGTGCCGGTGTGTTGTCGGAGCTGCGCCTCTAACGATACTGTCTTAGCCATAATTCTCTCACCTGATCAACATAAGCCTAATCTTCATTTTCCAGAATTCCTCTTACATCACGGCGAACAGGCTGCTCACCGACTCGTGCCTGTGAATCCGCTTGATGGCCTCGCCGAGCATGGCGGCCACGGACAGGACCTTGATCTTCTTGATCTTCTTGGCCTCCTCGGTCAGCGGAATGGTGTTGGTGATCACGACCTCTTCGACGGGCGCCTTCTCCAGCCGCTCGAGCGCCGGGCCGGCGAGCACGCCGTGCGTGACGCCCACGTATACGCTCTTGGCCCCGCGCTGCTTCACCAGCTCCGCCGCACTGCAGATCGTCCCGGCGGTCGCTATGATGTCATCGCACATGAGCACGTTGCAGCCTTCCACCGAGCCGATCAACTCGCCCGCCTGGACCTGCGTGCCGCTGATGCGCCTCTTATGCACGATGGCCAGGTCGCCGTTGAGATGGGCCGCGTAACGCGCCGCTGTCTTGATATTGCCCACGTCCGGCGACACCACGCTCAGGTCCGGAATCCTCTTGTCTCTGAAATAGCGGCTCAACACCAGCTCGCCCGTCAGATGGTCCACAGGGATGTCGAAGAATCCCTGCAACTGATGGGCGTGCAGATCGATCGCAAGCACGCGATCGGCCCCGGCCGTGGTAATGAGATTCGCGACCAGCTTGGCCGTGATCGGCACGCGGCCCTCGTCCTTGCGATCCTGGCGGGCATATCCAAAGTATGGAATGACCGCCGTGATCCGCATGGCGCTGGCCCGGCGCAGACAATCCAGGTAAATCAACAGCTCCATCAGGTGCTCGTCCACCGGCCTGCACGTGGACTGCACGACGAAGCAATCGCGGCCACGCACGTCGTCCTCGATCCGGATCAGCTTCTCGCCGTCGGGGAACGTGCTGATCTTGGCCCCGCCCACCGGGATCCCCAGGTACTGGCAGACCTCGATGGCCAATGCCGGATTGCTGCTCCCGGAGAATATCTTCAGGTTGTCATTCAAAAACATCACATTCGCCCCTTGCCAACCGTGTTGCGGCTATCCTTTCGCGCCAAGCTTGTCGGCGTCATCCTGCGAAACCACCGTCCCCGCGCCGATTCGTGCGCCGTCCTTGAGGACCAGCGGCGCGATCAGGACGGCGCCCGAGCCGATGTAGCAATCATCCCCGACGACCGTCCGGTTGATCTTCTCGCCGTCGAAGTTGGCCGTAATGGAGCCGGCGCCGACGTTCACGTTTCGCCCGATGTCGGCATCGCCGAGATAGCTGTGATGCCGGGCCCGCACGCCGTCGGCCAGCGTGGCGTTCTTGATCTCGGTAAAGACACCGAGCACGATGTCGTCCTGGAGCACGCTTCCATCCCGCAGGAAAGCAAACGGCCCGATCCGGCATCCGCGGCCGATCTTCACTTCACCCTGGATATATACGAACGGCTCGATCACCGTGTCCTGCCCGATTTTCGCGCGGGCGTCGATCCAGGTGTTGTCCGGATCGACGATGGTCACGCCGTTCTCCATCAGTTCCTGCTGGACGCGGTGCTGCATGATCTTGCTGGCCACGGACAGTTGCGCCCGGCTGTTGACGCCCATGGCCTCTTCCGGCCGGACCGCCGTTACCGCGATGACCTTGTGCCCGGTCGCAATGATCAGCGACAACGCATCCGTCAGGTAGTATTCCTTCTTGACGTTGTTCGGCTTGACCTGCTCCAGCGCCCGAAAGAGTATCCGGTTGTTGAACAGGTAATAGCTCGGATTCACTTCCCGCACGGCCCGCTGCGCCGGGGTGCAGTCGCTGTCCTCCACGATGCCCTGGATATTCCCGTAGGCGTCGCGGACGATGCGGCCGTAGCCCGTCGGGTCATCCAGGACCGCCGTCGCCAGCGTCGCCGCGGAATGCTCGGTCTCGTGCTTCTCGATCAGCGTCTGGAGGGTCTTGGCCCGAATCAGCGGCCCATCCCCGCACAGCACGAGTGTCTGTCCGCTAAAGTCCTGCAAATGCTCCTTACAGGACATGACGGCATGAGCCGTTCCCAACTGTTGCGGCTGATGCACCCAGACGATATCCGCCGACTCGGCGGCGAACCGCTCCTGGACCTGCTCGGCGCCGAAGCCGACGACGACGTAAATCCTGCTCACGCCGACCGTTCGGCACGCATCGAGCACGTACGCCAGCATAGGCCGGCCGGTCACCTCATGCAGTACCTTCGGCAGCTTGGTGTTCATCCGGCTGCTCACCCCCGCCGCCAACAATATCGCTACTTTTTCTGCCATGAACCGTTCCTAAGCCACAATCCCTTTGAGCCCAGCCGGCTCAATCAAACAACCATCTACCCGGCCAGGACTCGAACCTGGAATAGGAGGACCAAAACCTCCTGTGTTACCATTACACCACCGGGTAACGTGATTTCTTATTTACGATTTGCGATGAAACACCTGGAGCCTGTTCCGCTCGGCGACAACATCAAATTGCAAATCGAAAATCGTAATTCGTAAATCCAAACGCGTTGTCACGGAAACCGCTTTGGAGCGGTCCGGTAAGGCCTTGTCGGAGGCTTGAGTCAGCCATGCCGTGATCCTGCTGACCCCTGCGGCCGCAACTGGCTGCCGCGATCTACCCCGTGCGACAAGGCAGTCTTAACCCGCAAACTATATACGACCCGATGTGCGAAGTCAACCTTCTATTCTAAGAAAAATAGCCAGCCCGCGTTGGCGGAGCCGGCCGGGACTACGGGCTGGTTTTCCACATCCGCTCGCTCATTTCGCCGGTAACCTGGGTATCGATAGTCATGGGGATGGTCATCATGGGCTGCGCGTCGGCCGTGGCGCCCACTTGGATCTCCCCTTTGAGGCGCGAGCGTTCTTTGCTGGCCGTGATCAACCCGGTTGCCACCGCCACCTGGATCGCGCCTTCCTGCGTACCGGTCAAATTGCCTTTCATTTTCATCCCGCCAGCCTCCATAGGCGGCGAGTTCGGATCAATCCGAACGGTAGATGCCAAGCCAATCGTGGCAACGCCGGCCTCCTCTTTCTGCAGTGTCCATTTGGATTGAGTGACCATCGTAAAACCTACTGCCATGGTCGTTTCCCTGGTCCAGGAGTCGCCCGGGTTTACAGGCTTGTCCGGATAGAGGCCCATGTTCACCTCGGCCATCTGCTTCACACTGGCCTTATCGATATACATCGCCACAGGGTTCATTCCCATGCTCACGTCCGCCCCTGCAGGCAGCTTCTTGAGCACGGCCTCGCGCAATTGCTCCACGCCATTGACGTCGAGGACCTTGCCCTTGGGGGTGAGTTTGATCGTGTAGCTCTGGCCGATGAGGGCGGCGCAGGCTTCCGCTCCCGCAGGGATCGGCGCCTGCCGGGACGAGTCATAATCGACTTGGGCCATCGGGTTGACTTGCTTGAGCTTCGACCAGAGATAGGTGTACTGAATCCGCATGTTGCCCTGGGCGTCGACATCGAGCACCTGGAGTTTCAGCCCGGTTCCGATGCCCTGCTCCATCTTCTGCTCCTGCCCCATCACAGTCTGAGTGATCACCTGATCGAACATGGTTCTCTGGTAGTACGTCTTGCCCTTGGGAAGCTTCCATTCCAGTCGCGTGGCCGCCGTACCGCTGCCGCACAGAGCCACAAGGACGATGCAGCTGGCCATCGAAGTCATTGCCCGAAGTCGCAGGTTCGCCATGATCTCTGGTCCTCCAAGTAGGGTGAATGTTCAAGGCGGCGCAGATGATATGCTAGGTTGCAGCGAATGTCCAGTGCGAAGCCGATATTTCGACGGTGCTCGCTCTAGCAGGACTTGATGCTCACTTCGATCTCGCTATCAGCCTGCAGCCAGGGCTTGGTCTCGGTCCAGCCCCAGGCGCGCGCGGCGGCCACTTTCAAGGCTGTTGCCAGGGCAGCTTGTGGATCGCCCGCATCTTGCAGGGCCGCCAGGAAGCCGGCGAGCAGGTAATCGCCGCAGCCGACGGTCGATAACGCTTTTCGCCGGACTCTCGACCGACCGGTCCACGCGCTATCTTTCGTGACAGCGACGGCGCCCTCAGCGCCCCGGCTGACCAGGACCATGCTCACTTTCTTCAGCAGTGGCCGAGCGGCGGCAGCCAGTCTCGCTGGGGTGTTCGCAACCTCACGACCCAGCAACTCGCGCAGCTCCTCGACATTGGGAGAGATCACGGAGGCCAGGCCCGCGTCCAGTATCCCCGCAAGGGCGGGACCATACGTATCGACCACAATGCGCGCGCCGGCACGGTGGCAGGTCCGCACAAGATCGACGACCTGCTCCAGAAGATCACCGCCGGGCATCGCGCCGGCGAAGACGCAAGTATCGCCTCTACGAACGAGCTTCTTCAAGTCCGCATTGAGCCGCCGCAGGGACCGCTGCGATGCCAGCTCGCTCCTGAGCCGCAGATGCATCTCGCGATGGTTCAGTGTATCGACGACTGTGATATTTCGCCGGGCGCTGCCCGGTCCGGCGGTCAGGTTAATCTGTATCCATCCGCCGAGCCGTCGCACGGCGTTCTTCATTTGGGTATAGTCCTCGCGGCCCCATAGGCCCGCGGCGATGCTTTCCCGGTCCATCCACGCCAGCGCATATGAAACGTTCAGCGCTTTGCCCGCCGGCCGGACCACCTGCTCGTCGATCTCCGCATGCCGACCCCAATCAAGCCCGGCGCCGCGACAACTGATGTCCCACGCCGGCGATAAGCCGATTGTGATGATTCTGCCCTTTCCCGCCACGGATGCACCCTGCATAAAAGCCCTGTCCGACAACTGTGCAAGATCCTCGCATTTGTGTGGAAACAGGCGAGCTTAGCCGATATAAACTACGATAGTGGTTGTACCAAGCTCAGGAAAGGGTGTCCACATAGTTCTCAGTCAAGGTAAGTCGGTCTTTGTCGTCAGCGACCTGCACATGGGGGACCGGTCGCGGATGGACAATCTGCATCGGGCCGGACGCGAGGCGCTTTTTACCGGCTTCCTCAACTACGTCGAAAAGCAGAACGGGCAACTGGTCATCCTCGGCGATTTCTTCGAGCTGCTCCGCTATCCGCTGGAGCGCATCCTCGTGCGTCGTCGCGATCTGCTGGACCGTCTGGCCGGCATGAAAGCCGTGTACGTGCCCGGCAACCACGACGAGGACGTGTTCTCGGTGGTCGACCCGTATTGCCCGCTCCACCCGTTTTTCACCCGGATCACGGAGCCCTTCACGCAGTCCATTGGTGAACGGCGGTTCCGATTCATGCACGGCCACGAGATCGATCCGTTCGTCAACGCGGGCTGGAAGAACCTCGGACGGATGATCGGGGCCATGACGTACCGTTACGAGTTGCGGGGGGAGAGCTGCGCCGCCGCGAAGAGCATGCCTGGCCGCAGGTCGCTGGCGATTGACGACCCCATCGTGCGGCTTCGGGGCCGGCTCCGACACAGCGTGAACAAGGCCCTGCACGAAGGCCGCGTCCGAACATCGGCGGAAAAGGTCCGCCTGCTGACCCGCCAGATTCGCACGCAGCATATGATCACCCACTACTACGGTGATAAAGCCGACGACTTGTACGACGTGGCGATCGTCGGCCACACGCACCACGCCGCGACGTTCGGCGACTGGTTCTTCAACAGTGGCTCCTGGACCGGCCGGACCAACGACTTCCTGCTGATCTCCCCGCGCGGCCAAGTCGAAGTCCTCGACTGGACCTCCCGCGGCCCCCAGATCAAAGACGAAATCCTCGCCGCCTGACCAGCCCGGTGATCCTCACGACGGCCTCGCGCAGGACTCAGAGCCTGTGAAGGAATTGGATTCCAGCCGACGACCTCATCGGAGTTCTGTCGCGAAGTCGAATGGCCCCAGGAGGCCATCTATCGTCACTTTATGCACTGCTCAGCCGCGATGCTGACCGGTTTCTATTCCTCTTTACAGTCCAATG